>JGI24699J35502_11134229_pt1 | contig 98606 bp, 79 predicted proteins | sample TergutMp193P4_FD_35502 | JGI IMG/M metagenome (IMG submission 35502)
TGCAAAATAAAATATCCGGCGCAGGGCATCAAAATGAATGAATAATATGTGAGTGCGGATACCTTTTCTCTTCAAAATCGGAGCGTTGATATCCGGGCACGAAGATAAGTTAATAAAATGTAACAAAAAAAAAAAAAAATCAATTTATGTTAATATGCCTGAGAGCGGCTTATTTGCGCGAAAGAAAGCTGTTTTTCGGTTCACGCGACTCTCGTGGAGTTAATAAAAACACGTGATAATCGTGCTTGCGGGAATATCAGGGTATAAAAAATCAATGGAAAAGATGCGGGAAAAACGAGTTCGGGTTGTTGTTTTTTATGAAGTCTGTTATTAAATGTAAGGATATTTTTAGTTAATTTTAAAAAACGGGGAAAATGAGTCGTGTCTTGTCCGGGAAATAATTGAATAATCCGATATTGGGGTTCGCATATTGAGGTTCGCACAGATTTCACGGATTTCACAGATTTTTTTGAGGGAATGAGGGGAGGTTGATTGGGTTTGCACCGGCTGCCAAAGCAGTTTTCAGGGAATAAGGGGCTTATCCCGCCGTGACGGACATGTTGTCCGATAAACGGAACTCCTGAATGGGAATTATTCTGTCAAACCCTGCCTTTTCTATCCGCCAGATATACGCCCGAAATAATCAGTACTGCTCCGACAAAGGCGATAAAAGTAATCCGTTCGCCCAAAATCAACGCCGAAGCGATAAATGTGATCACAGGAATCGTATACACATAGTTCGTTGTTTTGACGGCTCCCAAATACTTCAGACACAAATTCCACAAAACATAACAAGCCAAGGAAGCGGCAAAACCCAAATACAGTAAATTCCCGAGGACTTCGGGCTTGAAAAGAATTTGAGGGTCAACGGTCAACGGGGTAACTAAAAACACCGGCAGTATCGTCAATAATCCATAGAAAAAAACTTTCCGGGTAATGAAAAACGTGGAATATCTGTTATCCAGATGTTTCAACACCATGGTGTAAATTCCCCATACCAGAGCAGCGGAAAAAGTAAGCAGATCGCCGAGCGGATTGATTTTCAAGATAAAACTTCCGTTAAAAACGACCAATGCGACACCGGCCAATGCAATAAAAGAGCCGAGCATCCGGTTTTTGGTCAAACGTTCGTTCTTCAAGATGAAATGAGAAAGAATTGCCGTCAAAACAGGGGCTGTACAAACAATCAGCGCAACATTGGAAGCCAAGGTGATTTTAAGTGCGGTATTTTCGGCAAGAAAGTAGAGAGAACCGCCGCACAGCCCGCAAACAACAAGCAACAATTCGTCTTTGACGCTTTTTGCGAACAGTTTCCGCGACCCGAAAAACCAAATTCCGATATAGGCCGATAAAAAGCGGTAAAACAAAATATCCTTCGGATCGAGTCCGTCGGCAAGCAATACCTTTGTAGAAATAAACGTGGTTCCCCAAATAACGGCGACAGATAAAGCGATTAAATGATATTTCCCTTTTCCGGAATTCATGCTTCCCCGGTCACGATTCGTCCGTCTTTCATTTTAATGATTCTGTCCGATCGTCCGGCCAATGCTTCATCATGTGTTACGATCACAAATGTCTGTCCGAATTTTTCCCGTAATTCGAAAAATAAATTATGCAGTTCCTCTTTATTTTTAGAGTCGAGACTGCCCGAAGGTTCATCCGCAAGAATGACGCACGGATTGTTGATCAGCGCCCGGGCCACCGCAACACGCTGTTTTTCACCGCCCGACAATTCGGCAGGTTTATGTTCCATACGATCCTTCAGATTCAAATAAGACAATAGCCCACCGGCCCTTTTTTCGACATCGGAGGTTTTATTTCCGGCAATCAGTCCGGGAATCATTACATTCTCCAACGCCGTAAATTCAGGCAGCAGTTGATGAAATTGAAAAATAAACCCGATATTTTGGTTCCGGAAAAAAGACAAGTTTTTTTCTTTCAGTTTTTGCACCCGGATATTATTTATCATCACCTCTCCGGCATCCGGTTCATCCAATGTTCCGATAATTTGAAGCAAAGTGGTCTTACCCGCACCGCTGGGGCCGGCAATCGCCACAATTTCCCCCGCGGCGATTTCGATATCGATCCCTTTCAGCACCTGCAAATTTCCGAAGCTTTTGGTTATATTTCGAGTACTTATCATATCGGTCAATCAAGTTATCAATAAGCCCTTGCAAATACAACCCTCCGGGCGGAAGGCTTTCCGGTCACCATACACTTACCCGGCGTTTGATCTCCTTCCAACGGAATACACCGAATGGTGGCTTTCGTTTCCTCTTTGACAAGCTCTTCCGTTTCGGGAGTTCCGTCCCAATGGGCAAGAATAAATCCGCCTTTTTCTATTTGCACTTTAAATTCATCATACGAATCCACCTTTACCGTATTGGCGGCACGATAATCAAATGCCTTTTTGAAGATGTTTTTTTGAATGTCGTCCAACAATTGACCGACATATTGTTCGATATTATCGCAGGAAACAGTCTCTTTAGTCAATGTATCCCTGCGGGCAACTTCGACCGTATTGTTTTCCAGGTCGCGTCCGCCCATCGCCAAGCGCACGGGAACACCTTTCAATTCATACTCGGCAAATTTCCAGCCCGGTTTTTTATTATCCGAATGATCATATTTCACGGAAATACCCGAACTTCTAAGTTTAGCCGTGATTCCGGCAACTTTTTCATTTATCCGCGACAATTGCTCTTCATTTTTATAAATGGGAACGATCACCACCTGATAAGGAGCCAGCTTGGGCGGAAGTACCAATCCGTTGTCATCGGAATGAGTCATGACCAACGCCCCCATCAAACGAGTGGAAACCCCCCAGGATGTCGCCCAAACATAATCCTGCGTTCCGTTTTTCGCGGTAAACATCACATCAAACGCTTTGGCAAAATTTTGTCCCAAGAAATGAGAAGTACCCGCCTGCAACGCTTTTCCGTCTTGCATCAGCGCCTCAATGGCAAACGTTTCCACAGCACCGGCAAAACGTTCGCTTGCCGATTTCACCCCTTTCAGTACCGGAACAGCCATGAAATTTTCGGCAAACGCAGCATATACTTCAAGCATTTGATGCGCTTCGGCTTCGGCTTCTTCGCGTGTGGCATGAGCAGTATGACCTTCCTGCCACAAAAATTCGGCTGTACGGAGAAACAATCGCGTGCGCATCTCCCAACGAACCACATTGGCCCATTGATTGCAAAGAATCGGCAAATCGCGATACGATTGTATCCAATTTTTATACGTATTCCAAATAATGGTTTCGGAAGTCGGACGAACAATCAGTTCTTCCTCCAATTTCGCATCAGGATCCACGATCACCCCTTTTCCGTCGGGACTGTTTTTAAGACGATAATGCGTCACGACCGCACATTCTTTGGCAAAACCTTCTACGTGATCGGCTTCTTTGCTCAAAAAGGATTTGGGAATAAACAACGGGAAATAAGCATTCACATGCCCGGTTTCTTTAAACATACGGTCTAATTCCTGCTGCATTTTTTCCCAAATTGCATATCCGTAAGGTTTAATCACCATGCATCCCCGCACGGCGGAATTTTCGGCCAGATCAGCTTTAACAACCAAATCCTGATACCATCGGGAAAAATTCTCTGCTCTGGGTGTAAGCTCTTTAATTTCTTTTGCCATTATTTTAATCGATTATGATGGAATTTATAAAGAAAGATACATTGTGCTTTGTGCATTATAAGTACACGGCAGAATTTAATATCCACTATTTTAAACGCTAAGGCGCAAAGACGCAAAGTTTAAATTCTTTGTGTCTTTGCCTCTTCGTGTTTAAAATATAAACCGGTTTTTACGACATGCTTATCTTTCAAAAATTTGTACAAAAGTATAAAAAAAACCACTGCCGGCCGAGTAAAAATGTTACGCCCTCTTTTTCGTACCCTTTTTACCCGCAAATTTTTGTCGGCCGGTAATGAAAAACAATGATAAGTTATTTATTTATCATGATTATCGGATGTTATGTCCGACTCTCCCTGCAGGGAGATGTAAAAAATGTGTCAATGTTTCTAAAAATATTCGTCCTTTTTTGGCCCGTCGGGGCAAAATGTTTTCTTCTTCACATTACGTTCCTGACGGGACTTTGGTTGACGGAGGAATTCTCCTTTTTACCAATATGTTGTCCCTAATGGGACAGAAAACAATGTTTCCGGAACGTAATTTTCAAAAAAAACGAATATTACATTTTTACACCCCATTTGGGGGATAGGCAGGTGCAACATCCGATAATCATTTTATTTATTTATCATGCCTGAATAAAAGGATGCGTCGTAATCATTTCCGCCAATGCCTGCACCCATTCTTCGTCATCATTCAGGCATTCGACCGGTTGCAGGCATTTTCCGCCGTGTTTTCGGAACAGGTCGTTGTATTCGACACCTAATTCCATTGTCGTTTCCAGACAGTCGGCAACAAAAGACGGAGAAACAATCAGGATGCGTTTATTTCCTTTTTCCGCTTCGGAAATCAAAACATCTCCGGTTGCCGGTTGCAGCCAATTTTTTCCCATTTGCGATTGAAAAGAGGTCAAATAGTCGTCTTTTTTCAGCTTCAAATCCCGGGCAATCAATCCGGAAGTTTCGTAACAGGCCGCTTTGTAACAAAAGCCCGAATTTTCGGGTGTTTTTTCGGAACAATTGCATCCGGATTGACCAGCCCGGGCATGAACTTTGTTAATCTGCCTCAACGGAAGAGAATGATAGGAAAATATCACCCGGTCATAGTCCGCCGGATTATATTTCCGGATTTTGTTTGATAAACATTCAATAAATAAAGGATGATCATGAAAATTCCGGATGATCTGCAATTCAACTTTTTTATCAAGCCGCCCGGCTATATCTTCCGCTTTTTCGATGGAACTTAATGTCACCGCTTCGGCATATTGAGGATATTGCGGAAAAACGAGAATGCGTTCGTATTTGTCTCCGATTATCTGTTGCAATGCGGTTTTCAAAGAAGGATTTCCGTAACGCATAGCCGAAAATGCCCGGTAATTTGAGGGCAAAATCTCATTCAGTTTTTTCTCGACGGAAAGCGAACAGGTTAACAAAGGGGACGGTTTTCCGTTAAAATATTCCGCATATTTTTTCGACGACGCACGAACCCGAAACGGAATAATCACCAAATTCACCAACAATTTCCGGATGATAAACGGCAAATCAATCACCCGCACATCGTTCAGCATGCGATATAAGAACCCGGCTACCTTTCTTGGGGAAGCATTTTCGGGCGAACCGAGATTAATTAACAGTACCGCAATTTTCATGAAGGAATGAAGATTAAATATCTGAATTATCAAGAAAAAATCAGATCATCCGGTTATTCAGTTATTTCAAAACATGGAAACCACCCGTTTAAGACCGGCAACCAAGCTGTCTATTTCTTCTTTGGTGTTGTAAAAGGCGAAAGAAGCGCGAACGGTTCCTTCCACGCCCAAAATATGGATCAGCGGTTCGGCGCAATGGTGCCCGGTGCGCACGGCGATTCCGAGTTTATCGAGCAACATTCCCGTATCGTAATGATGAATGCCGTCGAGCAGGAACGAAATGACGCTGCTTTTCCGGTCTGCCGTTCCGAAAATCCGCATGCGGTCTATTTTTAGAAATTCTTGAGTCGCATAATGCAACAATTCATTCTCGTATGCTTCTATGTTTTCCAAGCCGAGTGCCGTCAGGTAATCCAACGCCGCGGCCAATCCGGTGGAACCGATATAATCGGGCGTTCCCGCTTCGAATTTAAACGGAATATCATTATAAACCGTTTTTTCGAACGAAACGCTTGAAATCATTTCACCTCCGCCTTGATACGGAGGAAGTTCCCGAAGGTATTTTTCTTTTCCGTATAACACTCCGATGCCGGTGGGGCCGTAAACCTTATGCGACGAAAAAACAAAAAAATCGGCATCCAAATCCTGCACATCAATATGCAGATGAGGAATCGATTGCGCCCCGTCAATCAGAACGGGTATATTTTCGGCATGTGCTTTTGCGATGATTTCTTTGACCGGATTGATTGTTCCCAATACATTGGACACATGAGTCACCGAAACCAGCCGGGTTTTTTCCGACAATAACTTTTCAAACGCCTCTAATTTTAACTCGCCCTTTTCATTGATCGGAATGAATTTTAAGGTCAATCCTTTCCTTTGCGCAAGCATTTGCCAAGGTACCATGTTGGAATGATGTTCCTGTTCGGAAATGACAATTTCATCACCGGGCCTGCAAAATGCCTCCCCGAACGAAAACGCCACCAGATTAATGGCTTCCGTCGTTCCCCTCGTAAAAATAATTTCACGCAAATGTCGGGCATTGATAAACCGTTGAACCGTTTTCCGCGCATCTTCATGCGCTTGTGTCGCTTGTTGGCTCAAATAATGCACACCCCGGTGAATATTCGCATTCAGGGTCGTGTAAGCGTGCGTAATTTGCTCGATAACACACGACGGTTTTTGCGAAGTAGCCGCATTATCCAGATAAATCAACGGCTTTCCGTATATTTCGGTTTTTAAAATCGGAAAGTCTTTCCGTATATTTTGAACATTAAACATTGACATTCTCGTTATTTATTTATCGATCGAAAGTGATGATATTTTATCCCGGATAATTTTTCAACGCTTCGATCAGTATTTTATTTTCGGCGGCTGTTCCGACCGTGATCCGCAAACAGTCCGAACATAAGGCGGCATTGTTTCTGTTTCGCACGACAATTCCCCGATTCAGCAAATACCGGTAGATATTATCGGCATCGACGGTTTTCACCAAAATAAAGTTCGCATCAGAAGGATACACTTTTGTCACGCATTTTAAAAGAGATAAATCGGCAGCCAGTTTTTCCCGTTCCGCCAATAATTCCTTCACCCGTTTTTTTACATCTTGATGCTTGTCTAACGCTTTCAACACATATTCTTGCGTCAGCATATTGATGTTGTACGGATATTTGATTTTATTCAGGACGGCTATGATTTCCTTTGCCGCAAAGGCCATTCCCAAACGAACGGCCGCCATTCCCCAAGCTTTGGAAAATGTTTGTAAAATAACCGGATTCGGATAATCCGATAATTTCTTCGTCAATGATTCTTGAGACGAAAAATCGATGTATGCTTCATCCAGAACCACAATTCCCGGAAAATTTTCAATGACCTTGATCACTTCGTCTCGATTGAGGCTGTTTCCGGTCGGATTGTTGGGCGAACAAAGAAAAATCAGTTTGGTGTGATCGTCGCATGCCTTCAAAATTTTATCGGCCTGAATGTCAAAATTTTCATCCGGTTCGACACACCGGTATTCAACGGCATTCACCTCGGCGGCGACATGGTACATCCCGTAAGTGGGGTCAGGCAAGACGATATTGTCGACATGAGGTTCACAAAACACCCGGATCATCAAATCGATCGGTTCGTCACTGCCCACTCCTAAAAAGATGCATTCAGGCGTTACCCCTTTGATTTCGGAGATTTTTTCTTTCACTTTCCATTGAAGCGGATCGGGATAGCGGTTGTAAGGTGCATTGTACGGATTCTCATTGGCATCCAGATACACCGACGCTTCCCCTTTGAATTCGTCCCGTGCGGACGAATAAGGCTGCATTTCCTGAATATTTTTTCTGACAAGATATTTTATGTTCATTCTAAATCTTAATTTTTTAAATTCAAAGTCCTTTTGCTTTTCCTTCATTCCAGATTTCGTCCATTTCTTCCAATGTCATGTCTTTGAGAGAACGGCCTTTTTTCAGGGTGTTTTCTTCCAAATAATTGAAACGGCGGATAAATTTTTGATTGGTGCGTTCCAGCGCATTTTCGGGATTGATGTCGTAAAGGCGGGCGGCATTGATCAGACTGAAAAAAAGATCGCCGAATTCGTTTTCCATCTCTTGGATATTCATGTGATCGATTTCCTGTTGAAGTTCGGAATATTCTTCCCGCACTTTATCCCAAACCTGACTGCGTTCCGTCCAATCGAATCCGACATTACGGGCCTTATCCTGCATTCTGTAGGCTTTGATCAGGGAAGGAAGAGAAGCCGGAACGCCGTCCAACACCGATTTATTTCCGTTTTTTTCCTTCAGTTTGATCTGTTCCCAATTTTGTTCGACCTGCTCCGAATTGTCCACCGAAATTTCTCCGAACACATGGGGATGTCGGAAAATCAGTTTTTCACAAAGCGCATCACAAATGTCTTTCATGTCGAACCGTTTTTTTTCTTCCCCTATTTTGGCATAAAAAACAATGTGCAGCAAAACGTCTCCCAATTCTTTTTTCAAATTGTCGTCATCGTTTTTGATAATGGCTTCGCTGAGTTCGTAAACTTCTTCGATGGTGTTTGCGCGCAGGCTTTCATTAGTCTGTTTCCGATCCCACGGACATTTTTCGCGCAATTCGTCCAATATATCGAGCAATCGCCCGAAGGCCTGCATTTTTTGTTCTTTGGTATGCATCTTTTCAGTTGAAAATTGATCATACCGGCAATTTTTGCCGGGCATGAACAATCTGTTTGTCCTATGCAAAGTTAGGAATTTAAGTTTATTGTTTGCCGAACCGGGAAGATTTTTTGTACGCCCATGAAGCAGAACAACAGGAAATCACCCGTATCCTGCAAAAAGAAACGGGAATTCAAAATAATAATTGACCCGAATGATTTTAACGATAAAATATGGTACTTTTGCAAAAATCAAAGCGATACGTTTTCAGATGAAAATAGAACAGCATCATTAGCGGATGACGTTCTTATTTCCCGCTTTCTTCAAAAAACGGAAGAAAGCAGCTGTATTCCCTTTATCGGCTGCATCTGTTACCGGCTGCCGTTTTCAGGACAAGTCACAAAGAATTTAAACTGCGCGTCTTTCCGTCTTTGTGCCTTAGCGTTTAAAATATAAACTATTTTTTTCAACATATTTATTCATTTATATATGACTGATGCACATACGCAAAAAGAACACCCTCGCGGACTTTATCTGATGTTTTTCACGGAAATGTGGGAACGATTTTCCTACTACGGAATGCGGGCAATTTTTATGCTGTTTCTCGTCAAAGCTTTGCTGATGACAAATGAGGAAGCCTCAAAAATTTACGGAGACTATACAGGATTGGTTTACCTCACTCCGCTGTTGGGCGGGTATTTGTCGGACAGATACTGGGGTAACCGTAAAAGCATTCTTCTCGGCGGAATTTTAATGGCAATCGGACAATTCATAATGTTTGTCAGCGCAAGTTTCTATCAGCAGACAGAATTGGCAATTACGCTAATGTGGATTGGATTGACGGCATTAATCGTGGGAAACGGATTTTTCAAACCGAACATTGCTACGATGGTCGGACGGCTGTATACCAAAGAAGACCGCCGCGTGGATTCTGCTTTCACGATTTTTTATATGGGTGTAAATCTCGGCGCATTTTTCTCACCGCTCGTTTGCGGGTTGCTTGGAGATACCGGCAATCCCGCCGACTTTAAATGGGGTTTTCTCGCTGCATGTATCGGCATGATTATCGGTATTATTTCTTTTGAACTGCTGAAAAACAAACACATCAAAAGTTTTGACGGACGCAACGTAGGCATGCCTGTAAAAAAATCGGATTTAAAGGTTCTCGGTTTGGTAATCGGCTGTATTGCGTTGATTTTCTTTTTATTTAATTTTGTTGATGTGCTAAAATTTATTTTCAATATATTCAGTGCAGGTTTGCCAATTCAGCTTGAAAAATTTGATCTTATTTTTTGGCTGGTGGTCCTTGTTTTTGTCGGAGTTTTCATATTTTTTATGTTGGATAAATCTTTGACAAAAATTGAACGCGACCGGATAATTGTGATTTTTGTACTTTCGTTTTTCGTGATTTTCTTTTGGAGCGCATTTGAGCAGGCAGGTGCATCGCTTACGATTTTTGCCGACCAAAACGTAAACAGAAATGTGCCTTTCGCTATTAACAAATGGATCATTGTTGCAGTACTTTCCGCTTTGGTTTATTTTCTTTCAAAGTTTTTGGAATGGTTTTTTCTGTGGAAAAAAAATATGCATCTGATTATTTCCACAGTCGGAATTGCAATAATTTTAGGATTGACAATTTCCGGAATAATTTCAACTTTAAGAATTGAGGAAGTTCCTGCAAGTTGGTTTCAGTCTGTCAATCCGTTTGTAATTGTAACTTTTGCTCCCGTGATGATCGGGTTTTGGGGTAAATTGGGCAACAAGCAGCCGTCAGGTTCAACTAAAATGGCATTTGGGTTGCTCTTTGTCTGCCTGGGTTATATTCTCATTGCTTTCGGAGTAAAGGGAGTGAACACCTCAACAAAAATCAGTATGCTGTGGTTAATCGGTTTATATTTTATTCATACTGTCGGTGAATTGTGTCTTTCGCCGATCGGACAATCAATGGTGGCAAAACTTTCACCGTTGCGTTTTTCATCTCTTCTTATGGGAACATGGTTCATGGCAAACGCAAGCGCAAATAAATTGGCGGGCATGTTGAGCGGATTGCTGCCTGCGGGTGCAGGAGAAAAGGCTGCGGAAACGGTAAGTGTTCCAAAATCAATTTTCGGATATCAAATTACGACCTTATACGATTTCTTCATTATTTTTGTTATTTACAGCGGGATCGCTTCCATAATTTTATTCTTTTTGAGTAAAAAATTAATGAAAATGATGCATGGAATACGCTGAATGTTTATTGTTCATTGCCTTTTTCGTCTAAATTCCTGCTTGCAATTAAAACAATAATATGTTTTTTGAAAAAATGGTGTAGGAAATGTAAACAAGAGTGAGGTGAGCAGAAAGAACCATCCTGCCTTTTTGGATTTGACAACTTCTTCTGAACCGCAAATCGGGCAGATTGTTTTTATTCCTTTCATTGCGGTTTGCTGATTATCAGCATGTTTATTCAAACGGGGTGATTCTTTGGATGGCTGTAAATCTTCTTCTTTAATATATCCTGTTTCTTTCAGGATTTCAATGGCTTGACTCAAATCACTGTCCTTGACCTGAAGTTTTACTCCGCCGATGGCGTTGGAATAAAAAGGGAGAACTTGAACTGTCAATTCATCCTGCACAAAACAAGTGATGCCTTCCGACTCCAACCTTCCGCGGATTATCGCGACTTCGTATGCAAAAGTAAATGTTAAAACTGTAATGAATTTTTCAGTCTTCATGAATTGTATTCGTAAGTATAACTGCCGTGATAACTTGCATTATCGTTCTCCTCCGTTTTTATAACATATATCATACAAATCACGTACTTATTATCCAAAACGGATTATCGATGTGTAATGTCTGCCAATGCTTCATTAAAAAGTCCAAATCTCCATATTTTTTAAATAAAAATAAGCTTCCTGCATCCCTATTTTAAAATTCAAGAATAATAAAACCGATAAAACTTACCTTATCGCTAATCTCTTTATCTAAAAAATGCTCGTGTTCCCACAGCTTTTTGTCATTCCGGAGTTGAATTGCACCAATTTTTCCCAATCGATCTCTCCGTTGTCATTACAATAAAGATTGGCAAATTCTTTCGTGAATTTGTTAATCATTTGCGAGTATGATTTTTGAAACTCTTCGTTTTGTTCCCTCGCTTTGTGTCCTAATGGTTCAATGATGTCAATATAAAAATTCTCGTTCCCTGAAATGAATGACCAAAATTCTTGTCCGCAATATTTGAAATAATCCCCTTTGTCGGGATTATTATCAATTCCGTAACAGCAACCATTTACAGCTGTTATATTGAGTTGAGAGTTACTTGTTCTCAGTGTCTTTTTTGCGATTCTAAAGTCGGAAATCATTTTGGCGATTTGACTGCTGTTTCCCCAATTCGGGCCCGACTTTATTGTAATGATGTATCTTACTTTGTCTTTGTCAAATTCAAGGTCAATGTTCGGAATCCCTGATTTTCGCCCGTTATATACTTTTTCATTGATGAAAATGGCTAATCCTTCCAACCAGTCGCCAAAAATTGTTTCTTCATTAGAAGAAATATGAGCATCAACAATACCTCTGATAATCTGCTCCGAAGTTATTGTATGCTTTGCTTTGAACAAATAAGGATTTTTGCGTTTTAAAACTTTGTCCAATTTCAAATTATCCAAACTCCTTATCCGTTTTTCATGAAATATGCCGATATGGGCTTCAACGTACTGCGCAACGTCTTTTGTGGTCAGCTGTTTCATATTCTGCTATGGGTTCCATTAAGTAATATTCTGTCGGGGAAAATTGTTGTTTAACTTCTTCGTAATATCCGGAAACAATTTCTATTCCTATTGAATTTCTTCTCATTCGATTAGCGACTTCTATCGTTGTTCCTGAACCCATAAACGGATCCAATACAGTATCATTTTCCCGTGTGAACAACTTGATAAACCATTCAGGTAATTCTCTCGGAAAAGCAGCACTGTGGTTTTTATTGTTACATTCTGTGGCTAAATGAATTACGTTTGTCGGATACACGGTTTCTTTTCCAACCCAATTGGAAACGTTTTTCCCGAATCCGCTGCCGTTTTTTGCATTATCCCGGATTTTATCCGTTTTACTTAAATTTTTCAACCGGTCTTTTGCCCAATCTCCAATGGGGACTTTTACAGCGTCTTGGTACATGTTGAATTTTTTTTCTTTATTGAACTGTAAAAGTCTTTCCCATGCATCGCGAAAGCGATTTGACCATTTACCGGGAAAACAGTTTTTTTTGTGCCAGATAAATTCTTCTGTCCAAAGCCAACCTTGTTTTCTCATTTCGAGAATAAGTTCCATGACGTATGTACTCCGTTCCCCGCCAACAACTTTTTCTTTAATATTTAAAATAAATGTTCCTGTGGGTTTCAGAACCCGGAGAAGTTCTTTGGAAACAGGTAAAAACCACTCGACATACTCATCAACTTTTACGCCGCCGTATGTTGATTGTCGTTGGTCTGCGTATGGCGGTGAAGTTACAATCAAGTCAACCGAGCTGCCGGGAATTTTCTTTAATTCTTCCCGACAATCACCCAAGTATAAATCTGTTTTTAATTCCATTTTATTCAATCTTGCATCACAAAAGTACACTTTTTTTCGTATGGTTCATTGGTTTGGATCGGGAGCGTTACAAAATTGAAAAAGCTGACAAAATTGCAGGATTTTAAGTTTGGCAAACAAATTGTTGTATATTTTTAAATAATTTATTTAAAAAAGAAAAGAAAGGAGTCCTGCATGAATTTTAATAACTTTACGGTTAAGTCACAAGAAGCTGTTCAAAAAGCGATAAATCTTACCGGAAACAACGGACAACAAGCCATTGAACCGGCTCATCTCCTGAAAGGAGTGATGGGAGAAGGGGAGGATGTGGTCAATTTCCTGTTCCAAAAATTAGGCGTTAATACTCAAAATATATCTTTGGTACTTGATAAATTAATAAGTGGTTATCCCAAAGTTTCGGGAGGCGAGCCTTATTTGAGTCGCGAATCAAATGCCGTTTTGCAAAAAGCGATCGATTATTCTTCGAAAATGGGCGATTCATTTGTTTCACTGGAACATATTTTGTTGGCTTTGCTCACCGAGAAGAGCGATATTTCCGTTATGCTCAAAGATGCGGGAATGACCGAGAAAGAGCTGAGGACAGCCATTGATGAACTTCGTAAAGGATCGAAAGTAAATTCGGCTTCGGCGGAAGAAACCTATAATGCATTGGCTAAATATGCCGTTAATTTGAATGAACGCGCCCGGTCGGGAAAATTGGATCCGGTAATCGGGAGAGACGACGAAATCCGGCGCGTACTGCAAATCCTCAGTCGGAGAACCAAAAATAATCCGATTCTGATCGGTGAACCCGGTGTCGGTAAAACGGCCATTGCGGAAGGTTTGGCGCACCGGATCGTTCGCGGAGATGTGCCCGAAAATTTGAAGTCCAAACAAATTTATTCATTGGACATGGGAGCTTTGATTGCCGGCGCCAAATATAAGGGGGAATTTGAAGAACGGTTGAAATCTGTTGTCAATGAGGTGATCAGCGCGGAAGGGGAAATTATTCTTTTCATTGATGAAATTCATACGTTGGTCGGCGCCGGAAAAGGGGAAGGAGCCATGGATGCCGCCAATATTCTGAAACCTGCCCTGGCGCGGGGAGAACTTCGTTCCATCGGCGCTACGACATTGGATGAATATCAAAAGTATTTTGAAAAGGACAAGGCGTTGGAACGTCGTTTCCAGATCGTCATGGTGGACGAACCGGACGAAATGAGCGCGATTTCCATTCTTCGGGGATTGAAGGAACGGTATGAAAATCATCATAAAGTGAGGATTAAAGATGATGCCATCATTGCCGCCGTGCAATTGTCGCACCGGTATATCACCGATCGTTTTTTGCCTGACAAAGCGATTGATCTGATCGATGAGGCGGCTGCCAAACTCCGGCTGGAAATTGATTCGGTTCCGCAGGAATTGGACGATATCAGCCGTCGGATCAAACAATTGGAAATTGAACGCGAAGCCATCAAACGCGAAAATGATCAGTCGAAATTGACGTTGTTGAACAAACAGATTGCGGATCTGAAGGAAGAAGAAACCTCATATCATGCCAAATGGCAGGCGGAAAAGGAGATTGTGAATAAAATCCAACAAAATAAAATTGAATTGGAAAATCTCCGGTTTGAAGCCGACCGGGCCGAACGCGAAGGAAATTACGGGTTGGTGGCCGAAATCCGATACGGTAAAATCAAATCGAAAGAAGAAGAAAATAAAAAATACGAACTGGAATTGCAGGAATTGCAATCATCGGGAAAGGCTTTGATTAAAGAAGAAGTGGATACGGAAGATATTGCCGATATTGTTTCCCGCTGGACCGGCATTCCCGTCAATAAAATGCTTCAGACCGAAAAAGACAAGTTGTTGAATTTGGAGGCCGAATTGCATAAACGGGTCGTGGGGCAAGATGAAGCGATTGAAGCGGTTGCCAATGCCGTCAGAAGAAGTCGCAGCGGCTTGCAGGATCCGAAACGTCCGATCGGTTCGTTTATTTTTCTGGGAACCACCGGTGTCGGTAAAACCGAATTGGCCAAGGCTTTGGCGGAAGTATTGTTTGATGACGATAATATGATGACGCGGATTGATATGAGCGAGTATCAGGAAAAATTCAGCGTCAGCCGGTTAATCGGCTCGCCTCCCGGATATGTGGGATATGAAGAAGGCGGACAATTGACGGAAGCTATCCGCCGTAAACCGTATTCCGTTGTGTTGTTCGACGAAATTGAAAAGGCGCATCCGGACGTGTTCAATATTTTGCTTCAGGTTTTGGATGACGGACGATTGACGGATAACAAAGGGCGTGTGGTGAATTTTAAAAACACGATTATCATCATGACTTCCAACATGGGATCGGCTCTCATTCGGGAAAGCTTCGAAAAAATCAATCCGTCGAACCGGGAAGAAGTGATTGAAAAAACCAAAAATCAGGTGCTTGATTTGTTGAAACAAACCATCCGTCCCGAATTTTTGAATCGGATCGATGAAATCATCATGTTTACCCCATTGGATGAAAAAGAAATTAAACAAATCGTTCAAATTCAACTTGACGGCGTGAAGAAAATTCTCGAAGGCAGCGGCTTGCAACTCGAATTTACAGACGATGCGTTGAATTTCATCTCCGAAGAAGGATATAATCCGGAGTTCGGGGCAAGACCGGTCAAACGGGTGATACAAAAATATGTGTTAAATGAATTATCCAAAGAAATCATCAGCGAAAAGGTGGATAAATCCCGGTCGATCATCGTGGATTATTTCGGCGAAGGATTGGTATTCAGAAACTGAACGGAATATCGGGTATTACTCTGATTGTGCAAAAGTAAATTTCAATAAAACCCTCCTAAAATAGTTTTTATTTTTTATTCGAAATACGTATAATGGAATGAAGGATTTATGTATTTTTGCCTTGTTTGATGTTCACGTTATAAACAACACACTATGAATGATGAAAAAAACATGATGGAAAAGATCAGGCAAATGAGAGAGTCGAAAAATATCAGTTTGGAAGAATTGGCCGAACGTTCGGGTTTGGCTCTCGATAAGTTGAAATGCATCGAAAAAACTACGAGGCTTCCCTCTTTATGGACAAGTTCCAAAATTGCGGCGGCTTTGGACATGAAATTGGAAGATTTCTTGAAAGAAATCGAAGGGGGCGGGCCTGTCATTTCACGGAAAAATGATCGTGGCGTCGGGGAAAATAACACAAACTATTCCAATCGTCCTAAAAAACACATGCACTATTATGCGCTCTCGGAATCCAAGGGCGGGCGGCACATGGAGCCTTTTATCATCGATGTCGACCGCTCGGCTGACGTGGATTTTGTATTGTCCACTCATGAAGGCGAAGAATTTATTTATGTACTGGACGGTTCCGTGGATATTACTTACGGAAATAATCTGTATCATCTGGAGGAAGGCGATTGCATCTATTACGATTCGGTTGTCGAACATCAGATGCGTGCGGGGAATAATCGAAAAGCGAAAATATTGGCGGTGGTTTATCTGCCGGTTTGAACTTCTGAAATAAACAAAAAATGAAATCTTTTACGAGTGGTCTGCTTTTATGGATGGTCTTTTTCCCCGCTTTTTCTCAAGAAGCGGGAAATTTCGACTTGAAATATCAGCGGTGCGAATGGACTGTTGATCCGAATGTCGCTGAATTATCCGGTAAAATCACGTATTATTTCACGGGTGTGCAAAATGACGTGCGGGAAGTCTCGTTCAATTTATCTCCCGGCATGACGATCGATGCGGTTGAGCGGAACAATGCTTCTCTTTCTTATTCCCGTTCCGATAATGTGATCCGGATTGACCTGCCCGAAGCTGTTTCCACGGAGAGATCAGATTCTTTGTCGATTTCTTATCATGGAGTCCCTGATCCCACGGGATTCGGTTCTTATGTACGGAGTCAGCACAACGGCGTTCCGATTGTTTGGACGCTTTCCGAGCCTTACGGAGCCGAAGATTGGTTTCCGTGTAAAAATGATTTGACCGATAAGGTCGATTCGATTGATATTTTTGTCACGGCTCCCGACGGGAATCGCGTTGCGTCAAACGGTGTGCTTGTTTCGGTGACGCCGACAACCGCTGACCGGAATATTCACCACTGGAAAATGCGTTATCCCGTCGCCGCTTACCTGATTGCCATTGCGGTTACTAATTATGCCGTTTACAGCGATTGGTATAACCGGAGTGATGCCGACAAGCTGGAAATATTGAATTACGTTTATCCGGAACGTCTCGAAACGAGGAAAACGGAAACTCCGGCGATTATTCCGATTTTGCAATTTTTTGAAGAGAAATTCGGACGATATCCGTTTTCCGATGAAAAATACGGACACGCCGAATTTGGATGGGGCGGGGGAATGGAAAATCAAACCATGTCTTTTATGGTCAATTTCGGATATGAATTGATGGCGCACGAATTGGCGCATCAATGGTTCGGAGATATGATCACATGCGGCTCGTGGCATGACATCTGGCTGAATGAAGGGTTTGCAACGTATGCGACGGCATTGTTTCAGGAAAAAACATATCCCGCCGATTGGGAAAATTGGAAAATTTCCCGGATCAATGATGTCACTTCCGTTCCCGACGGTTCGGTATACCGATATGATATTTCAAGCAACAGCGTGATTTTTCCCAATCGATATACTTACAGTAAAGGGGCTCTCGTGTTGCACATGTTGCGGTTTGTCTTGGGTGATGAACAATTTTTCGATGCCCTGTGGAATTATGCACACGATCCGACGTTGCAATTTAATTTTGCTTTTACCGCTGATTTGCGGAATCACTTTGAAGCTGTTTCGGGAAAAGATTTATCCGAATTTTTTGATACATGGATTTACAAAGAAGGATATCCGGTTTATGATATATCCGTGAATCAGACGAGTCTCGACAATGCTTCCGTAACGATTCGGCAAACTCCGTCTCATGCTTCCGTCTCCTGTTTTAAAATGCCGCTTCCTTTTAAATTTTTCGGAACGGAAAATGAAAGCAGCGAATTTGTTTTTTATAATGACCTGCCGGAACAAAGTTTTACGTTCGATCCCGGATTTCAAATCTCAAATGTCGTATTCGATCCCGACAAGTGGATTTTGTGTAAATCTCAACTTGCGTTGACCACCGGAATTGATGTTGTAGACAATGATTTGATTTTGAATGTGTTGCCAAATCCTGCGCAAGATTTTGTGACCGTGAATGTTAAACCCGGAATTTCCGCGAGCTGGGTGCTATCCGATGTTTCGGGCAAAACATTGAAAACGGGAGGCCCCGTACCGGAAAATGAATTTGTCATCGATCTTTCCGGGTTTTACCCGGGCGTTTACTTGATTACTTTCCTGACGGATGCCGGAAAAATCACAAAGAAATTGATGATCGCAAAGAAATAGCGGATAAGTACCCGGCAGAATTTAATACCTACTATTTTAAACGCAAAGATGCAAAGACACAAAATGACAAAGAATTTAAACTTCACGTCTTCATGTCTTTGTGACTTTGCGTTTAAAATATAAACGCTTTTACGACATACTTATGATTTTAAATATTCTTTTTACCATCATTTTGGTTCTGTTTAACGGCTTTTTTGTGGCGGCGGAATTTGCCATTGTAAAAGTGCGTACCTCTCAGTTGGAATTGAAATCGAGGGAAGGGAATAATGCCGCAACTCTTTCCAAAAAAATTGTTTCTCATTTGGATGCTTATCTGGCGGCTACACAACTCGGTATTACGCTGGCGAGTTTGGGACTCGGTTGGATCGGTGAACCGATGGTGTCTCGCATCATTCTGGGAATAATGAATTTTTTCGGAATAGAGTTGGATCCGAAGTTGGCGAAAAATATCGCTTTGCCGCTTGCTTTTGTCATTATCACGGTTTTGCATATCGTATTCGGAGAATTGGCCCCCAAGTCGCTGGCCATACAACGTCCGCAAAAAACAACGTTAGCCGTCAGTTATCCCTTGTATTTTTTTCATTTGCTGTTTAAACCGTTTATCTGGATTTTGAACGGAATCGCCAATTTTTTCATTCAATTAATGGGGTTTTCTTCCCCTCTCAATGCGGAGGAACATTCCAGCGAAGAACTGAAATATCTGGTCGAACAGGAAAAAGACCGCGGAACCATTGAAGAAACGGATTATAATTTGATCAAAAACGCATTCGGTTTTTCCGATCATACGGCCCGGCAACTGATGGTGCCGCGGATGCAAATTGTTGCCGTGGATGTGGATCATTTTGATGATGCCGTGATCGAAAAACTGATCGACGAGGGATATTCCCGTATTCCTTGTTATAAGGATAATTTAGACAATATCGTGGGAATCATTCACTTAAAGGATATATTGTCTTTGGAGCATAAAAAAATGCCGATTCGGATTGATGATATTCTCCGGCCGGCTTATTTTGTTCCGGGAAACAAACGTGTCGGGCATTTGTTGCAGGATTTGCAGATCAACCGGCAGCAACTCGCCGTTGTTGTCGATGAATACGGCGGAACAAAGGGTATTATCACGATGGAGGATATCATGGAAGAATTGGTGGGTGAAATTCAGGATGAATACGACGATGAAACTCCCGTCGTCGAAAAAACAGCCGGAAATGTTTATTTGGTCAAGGCTTCGGCTCCTCTCGACGATATTAACGAAATGCTCCCTCATCCCTTTGAAAAAAACGGGAATTATGAAACGTTGGCGGGATTGTTGAACTTCAAATTCGGGAAAATACCCGACATGAACGAAAAAATTGAAACGGAAAAGTATGAAATTACGGTGGTTTCGAAAGATAAGAATTTTATAGAAACGGTTTCGCTTACGGATTTGGAGAAAGAACGCCCGGATAAATAGTTTTTTTCACTACGAACCGATTAAAATTCAGTCGTGTTTTTATTGATCCGGTATTCAGTTAATTATATTTCCAACCGATTATTTTTCAAAACGTACTTCCTCCGGCATGGCGGAGGAGTATGCCTTGAAATATGTTTTAAAACTATCAACTTATTTGTTCCTCATGCCTTAAACAACGATGTTGACGATTTTTTTAGGAACGATAATCACTTTTTTGGGTGTTTTTCCTTCCAGCCATTTTTGAGACTGTTCGTGTTCCAGAACCGCTTTCTCTATTTCTTCGTTGGCGGCTTCCGCGGGAAAATCGAGGTTGAATCGCGATTTTCCGTTAAACGAAATGGAATAGGTGAATGAATTTTCTTTCAAATATTCCTCGTCCCAAACCGGCCATTTTTCATCACAAATCGTATTGTTGTTCCCGATCGAATGCCAAAGTTCTTCGGCAATATGAGGAGCAAACGGCGCAATCAAAATCAACAGGTTACCCAGTATTTCCTTTTTATTACACTTCAACGCCGTCAATTCGTTTACACAAATCATAAAAGCGCTTACGGAGGTATTGAACGAGAAATGCTCGATATCCGAAGTCACTTTCCTGATCAGTTTATGCAACGATTTCAATTCTTCTTTGGTCGGAGCTTCATCGGATACCGACAATTGATTTTCCGTATAAAACAAGTTCCATAATTTGCGCAAAAAACGATGCACGCCGTCGATACCGTTGGTGTCCCACGGTTTGGAAATTTCCAGCGGGCCGAGAAACATTTCGTACATCCGCAACGTGTCGGCGCCGTATTTTTTCACCACATCGTCGGGATTGACCACGTTAAACATCGATTTCGACATTTTTTCGATGGCGTAACCGCAGATATATTTTCCGTTTTCGAGAATGAATTCGGCATTTTTGTATTCGGGATTCCAAGCACGGAATTTTTCGATGTCGAGCACATCATTCTCCACGATGTTTACATCCACGTGAATAGGCGTAACATCGTATTGAGATTTCAAGTTATACGACACGAACAGGTTGTCTCCCTGTACCCGGTACACGAAATTGGAACGTCCCTGAATCATCCCTTGATTGATCAATTTCTTGAATGGTTCGTCTTCACAAACAACACCCAAGTCGAACAAGAATTTATTCCAAAAACGGCTGTAAATCAAATGCCCCGTCGCATGTTCGGTACCGCCGATGTATAAATCGACATTCCTCCAATATTCATTTGCCTCCTTCCCTACCAACGCATTCTCGTTATGCGGATCCATATAACGCAAATAATAGGCGGAAGAACCGGCAAAACCGGGCATGGTGTTCAATTCCAAAGGATAACCGTTATACGTCCAATCTTTGGCTCGTCCCAACGGCGGTTCGCCTGTTTCGGTAGGCAGGAACTTATCAATTTCGGGCAATTTTATCGGCAAATCTTTTTCGTCTACCGTATAGGGCATGCCGTCTTTGTAATAAATCGGAAACGGTTCGCCCCAATAGCGTTGACGACTGAATATCGCATCGCGGAGACGATAATTTACCTTACGCTTTCCGAGCCGGCGTTCTTCGACTTCTTTGACTGCCGAACGGATCGCCTCTTTCACTGTCAATCCGTTCAAAAAACCGGAATTAATCATGATCCCGTCTTTGGCGTCAAAGCTTTCTTCCGATACATCGCATCCTTCGATCAATGGAACGATCGGTAAATTAAAATGCTTCGCAAATGCGTAGTCTCTGCTGTCGTGAGCAGGAACTGCCATAATGGCACCCGTTCCGTAACCGGCTAACACATAGTCGGAAATCCAAACAGGAATTTTTTCGTTGTTGAACGGATTCACCGCATACGATCCCGAAAACACCCCCGTCACCTTTTTATCGGCGATACGTTCTCTTTCCGTTCTTTTCTTCGTAGCGTCCAAATATAATTTAACTTCTTCTTTTTGTTCCGGCGTAGTCAATTTTTCTGTCAATTCGCTTTCAGGAGCCAATACCATGAACGTCACCCCGAAAATAGTGTCGGCGCGTGTGGTGAACACCGTAAAAAAGTCATCTTCCGGTTCTTGACCGGCGGAGTCGACATTGCTTGGGGTGGAGACGGTCTCATCGAATTGGACATCTTCCGACATCAATTCCGACATTTTTTCGAAAGGAGGAATGGAATCCAATCGCTGTTTTATTTTCCGGATCACAAAATCCAAATCGGAAAAAATCTCGTTTTCTTCAATCCGGAGCACTCTGAAATCATGATTCGACAAAACGACGGTCCGTTCTTTCATATACTGCATGTACTCGGTTGTATCGGACTCTTCCGAAACAATCTCCACGATCAGGCGTTTCCGGGGAAAAACGAAATCCGCCGTAAAAAAAGCGACCGGCGCTCTTCTTTTAGCGTCATGCCCGATCTGATGTATCAAAAAAGCATCCCAAAGAATATCGTGCGCTTGAGAGGTTTTAACAGCCGGTCGTGCGGCTTTAACCGGTTTAAATTGTATTTCCACACCTTCCGACCGACCGATCCAATGCCGCTGCGTATCTTTTAACGACTCCGTCCAGTCGATCTGTTCCAATCCGTCCAATAAACGTTGAGCATACGCCGAAACGCGCAAACACCATTGTTTCATGATTTTCTGCTCGACCGGATATCCTCCGCGAATAGACAATCCTTCGCTGACTTCATCATTTGCCAAAACCGTACCCAACTTGGGACACCAATTCACGGGGGTATCTCCCAGATAAGCAATCCGGTAATTCAGCAAAATCTGTTGTTTTTCTTTTTCGCTTTTTTCATTCCATTCTTTCGCCGTAAACGAAAGTTCCTCTCCACAAGCTGCATTTAAATTACCGGTTCCGTAAATTTCGAAATGTTTGATCAGTTTTTCGACCGGTTCCGCTTTTTGCCGGTTATTGTCGTAGAAATGATGAAACATTTGAATAAACGCCCATTGCGTCCATTTGTAATATCCGGGATCACAGGTTCGGATTTCCCGCCTCCGGTCGTAACTGAACCCGATCTGATCTAACTGCTCACGGTAACGGGCAATGTTATTTTGTGTGGTGACGGCGGGATGTTGCCCCGTCTGAATCGCATATTGTTCGGCGGGAAGCCCGTATGCGTCGTATCCCATCGGATGCAACACATCAAAGCCTTTCAATCGTTTGTAACGGGAATAAATATCCGAGGCAATGTACCCCAACGGATGCCCGACATGCAATCCCGCCCCCGATGGATACGGAAACATATCGAGTACATAATATTTCGGTTTGTTATTGTTTTCGACAACTTTATAGGTTTCATTCTTAGCCCAAAACTCCTGCCACTTTTTTTCGATGTCCCTAAAATTATATTCCATAAAAGCAATGGTATTGAATCATAACGGTATAAGTTCTTCCGTCCGACGGATAAATAAGAGGCAAAGATAGTCAAAAGCCCATAAAGGTGATTCTTTTCTTTTTTCTTTTTGAATAAAGGAAGTACTTTCGGGAGTTCTTCGGGCTTTATAACCTGCGCTTCGTGCGATAGCAACGAATATGTGGAAACCATTAACAACAACTGTAAAACGATGCTCGAAGAGTTGAAATCGGCTTATGAGAAAATGCCCGCCATAAAAGACGAAGAAATAACCTTTTTGCGAAGCCTTTTGGAAAAGAAATGATTCATATTTCTCTCTAAGCGCTCGCGCAGTTTTATAAACCGTGCGTTATTAACGGCGCGCCAATTCCGATTTATCGGAAAACCACGCAAGTTTTGGATTCAAAAAACGGGGATTATCATCATGGAAAAAAATCTTTCTCCGGTAAGGGCTGTCATATTCGTAGAGTTTGTTGTCACAAATAATTAATAACAACTTGCTTTGTGCAACTATAGCCGTTGATGAGCAAAGCAAATTGTTATTAACGAACTCGATTTGAACTTAAACAGACTTTTTGATTAGTCAGTAAGATCAAATAATTACTCTTTGGAAAGATCTAAATCTGCACCCGGTTTGAATTTGGTAACCTTTTTTGCAGGAATTTTAATCTTCTGTTTTGTAGTGGGATTTACACCTTCTCTTGCTGCCCTGTCGACTACAGAAAATGTACCGAACCCTACTAAAATAACCTTGTCACCTGACTTCAAAGTGTCTGCCACGCAACCAACAAATGCATCTAATGCTCTTTTGGAATCAGCTTTGCTGAGACCTGATTTTTCAGCAACTGCACTAATAAGCTCTGCCTTGTTCATAAATGTTTTTTTATATTGTTAGACAAAAGGGTTTTTGCAATCACGCAATTATCGGGGGCAAAGTTAAAGTTAAAATTGAGCTTGACAAATAGGCTGAAGCCCTGTTATCTCGTAATTTACAACAAATCACGCCGGATGCAAAGCGAAATGCTGTTAAATCTATTGATGAAAATATAAAAAAGCATCCGGATAATCGCGCGACACAATTTCAAAAAAAATCATCGATTATTGATAATGTGTTGATTTTTAAATTTATATCACTGTATTGATAACAAGCTATTTAGAATAAAGTCGAATAGTAATAATAATGAATTTACAGATATTATTTATAAGCTCTTATCGCCTATTCATAAGGTCATTTTATATAATTAAGCATTTATTAATTATATTTCACATTAAAACACTTGTTTTTATCCTTATTATTTTAATAAGCGGATTTATCAGAATAAATTCAACATCGCAAAGTAGATCACACAAGCCGGAGCAGCCAATAAAGCGCTGTCGAACCGGTCTAAGATACCGCCGTGCCCGGGCAGTATATTTCCCGAATCTTTTACATTGATCGTCCGTTTGAACAATGATTCCGTCAAATCTCCCCACGTTCCGAAAATCACCGTAACTAAAGCCATTCCGATCCATTCGGACAGATTCAGCATGGCCGGAAAATAATAAGAAAACATAAATGCCGTAATGATCGCAAGAATAACTCCGCCGGTGAATCCTTCCCATGATTTTTTCGGAGAAATGCGTTTAAACATTTTGTGTTTTCCGAAAGTGGAACCGACAATATAAGCGCCGGTATCATTAATCCAAAGAAAAAGAAAAAAGGAAAAGGGAAAAACTTGCCGGTAATTGATTGTATCCCCGACGTGTTCGAACGGAAGAAAGCATAATAATCCGAAAGGCAACGCGACATAGATCTGTCCCATCAATATATACGCCCAATTCTGAACCGGATCTTCTTCCTTCAGGTAAAGCCGGGAAATAAACAAATACAAAAAGTAAAAAACATACGGGAGGAACACCGATAATCCGAAATTGGTGGAAGCAAACATAAAAAATGCGATCAACAGTAAAAATCCGCCGAAACAATGGATTGCTTTATCAAAGCTTGCCTTTCCCGCATTTTCGATCAGCGAATAAAATTCCCATAATCCGGCAACCGTAATAATAGAAAAGATCACCAAAAATGAATAAGAACTGTATAAAATGCTCCCTCCCAGAATCACGACAAACAAAATACCGGTTAATGCCCGTTTAATCAGATTATTCATTAATCAATCTTTTTACGCTGATTCGTTTATTTACACACGTCGGTCGGAACGGCTCCTTCCGGTATTGTCCGGTTATTTTCGGATTCCGGATCGTTCTCTGCTTCGTTTCCGGTTTTGGCGGAGGCAAAAATTTCTTCCGAGCGTGAAGTCCAAGGACGTTTGCCGAATATTTTTTCCAGATCTTCGGCATAAATGACTTCCCGTTCTATCAAAACATCCGCCAATCGTTGATGCCCTTCTTTATGTTCGTCTAAAATACGTTTGGCCCGTTCATATTGTTCGTTGATGATTCTGCTTACTTCCGAATCGATGATTCTGGAGGTTTCTTCGCTGTAAGGTTTCGTAAATCCGTAATCTTGTCCGGAAGAATCGTAATAACAGATATTCGGCAGTTTTTCACTCATCCCCAAATAGGCAACCATGTAAAATGCCTGTTTGGTCACACGCTCCAAATCGTTCATGGCTCCGCTCGAAATCCGGCCCAACACCAAATCCTCGGCGGCGCGTCCGCCCAAAGTCGCACACATTTCGTCGAACATTTGTTCTTTCGTCGTAATTTGCCGTTCTTCCGGCAAATACCACGCGGCTCCCAAAGCTTTCCCTCTGGGAACAATGGTTACTTTCACCAACGGATGCGCATGTTCCAGAAACCAGCTTAATGTCGCGTGTCCCGCTTCATGCAAGGCAATGGAGCGTTTTTCGGCGTCGGTGGTAATTTTATTCCGTTTTTCCAATCCGCCGACAATCCGGTCGACGGCATTCATAAAGTCTTGCTTGGCCACTACTTTTTTGCCGTTACGCGCAGCGATCAATGCGGCTTCATTACAAACGTTGGCGATGTCGGCGCCGGAAAATCCGGGCGTTTGACGGGCCAACAATTCAGTATCGACGCTTTCATCGATTTTTATCGGACGAAGATGCACGGCAAAAATTTCTTTACGGTCATTCAAGTCGGGTAATTCCACATAAATCTGGCGATCGAATCGTCCGGCACGCAATAATGCTTTATCCAAAATATCGGCGCGGTTTGTCGCCGCCAACACGATGATTCCGCTGTTGGTACCGAATCCGTCCATTTCGGTGAGCAATTGATTCAACGTACTTTCCCGTTCGTCGTTCGCCCCCATGTTGATGTTTTTTCCGCGAGCGCGTCCCACGGCATCGATTTCATCGATAAAAATAATACACGGGGATTTTTCTTTTGCCTGACGGAACAAATCCCTCACCCGGGAAGCGCCCACACCCACAAACATTTCGACAAAATCGGATCCCGACAAGGAGAAAAACGGCACATTGGCTTCGCCGGCCACCGCTTTTGCCAGTAATGTTTTTCCTGTTCCGGGAGGGCCTACCAACAAAGCTCCTTTCGGAATTTTCCCGCCTAATTCGGTGTATCGTCCGGGATTTTTTAAAAATTCGACGATTTCCTGAATTTCCTGTTTGGCTTCGGCCAAGCCGGCAACATCTTTGAATGTCACTTTAACCTTACTGTCTTTATCGAACAGTTGCGCTTTTGATTTTCCCACACTGAACATGCCTCCGGCTCCGCCGCCTCCGGCCATACGCCTCATCATATAGAACCAAAGGGCGACTAACAGCACCGTCGGTCCGAAAAACCACAGAATACGGCTCAACGTGCCGTCGCCTTTTTCATAGATCACATCTATTCTGAGGTTTTTTTCGGTCTTGACTTTTTCGATGTAGTCCGAGAATTTGGCTGCGGAAGGAATATTGACGGATATTTTGGGCATGTCGCCCATTTTTTCGGCATCTTCTTTCAATACCGCATTTGCCGAATCTTTTTTGATATAGGCGTCTAATTTATCGGCGTCGGTATAAACAACGATCTTATTGATGTTATTTCCCGACAAAATTTTTTCAAATTCGGTCCAGCTGACATCTTTCGACGTTTGTATGTCGCGGGTGAAATATAATCCGATCAATGACAGTCCGATCAGCAGATAAAGCCAATCGAGACGAAATTTCGGGGGTTTGCCGCCGACCGGAAATTTATTCTTATTATCGGGACGATTTGAGGGTTCTTTATTTTCCATAATAATCAATAATAATCTGTAAAATCATAAAACGACATCTAAACTATGTCGGGAATTTTTGTCAACTTGGCGTCATTCCAAAGACTTTCAAGTTGATAATATTCTCTGATTTCCGGTAAAAAAACATGCACAACCACATCGCCGTAATCCATCGCAACCCATTGGGCATTTTTTGATCCGTCGATTGAGAGAGGCCTTATATACGCCTTCTTTTTTACATAATCTTTTACGGATGAGGTTATTGCTGATACTTGGTTGGGCGAATTTCCCTCGCAAATGACGAGATAACGACAGATGCAATCTTCTATTGTGGTCAGATCGGCAATGACGATTCCTTTTCCCTTTTTTTCTTGAATTCCTTCGATAACTTTTTCCAGTAGTAAATTAGTGCTTTGAGTTGTCTGCATTCGTTAAAATTAAATTAGTGTGCAAATATAGCTTGAAAATTACAAAATTAGAGCATTCGGGCGGGAGCAATATATTTTATTTTTTCTACCTTTGCCGCTTTGTTTCAAGTCGTGTTTGAATATGATTTTTAAATACCGGAGTCATAATATAATCCGATGGCGCAAATATCGTACAGCGCAAATATCGTGCCGGCATTATGAATTTCCAACTACCGGCCGACTTTTCACGACGGACAAAATCCTCTACATTCAAAACAAATTTTAGTGTAAAATATCATAACAGATGAAAAAGTACAATTTGACGAACAATACCATCGGGTGGCTTACTTTTATTATTTCTGCGATTGTTTACCTCCTGACGATTGAACCGACGGCCAGTTTCTGGGACTGCCCCGAATTTATCATCACGGCTTATAAGTTGGAAGTCGGACATCCGCCCGGAAGTCCTATTTTTATGTTGACGGCTAATTTTTTCACTCATTTTGCTTCGGATCCGTCTCATGTCGCAAAAATGGTCAATACCATGTCGGCATTGTGCAGCGCTTTTACCATTTTATTTTTGTTTTGGAGCATCACTCATTTGACCCGTAAGCTTGTCGTAGCAAAAGACGGAGAACCGACCCTCGGTCAAACCATCATCATTATGGGTTCGGGACTTGTGGGAGCGCTGGCTTATACGTTTTCGGATACCTTCTGGTTTTCGGCGGTCGAAGGTGAAGTATATGCTTATTCTTCCTTGTGTACCGCCGTCGTTTTTTGGATGATCTTAAAATGGGAAAACGTGGCGGATAAGCCTCATTCCGACCGGTGGATCGTCGCAATTGCTTACGTCATGGGATTATCCATCGGCGTGCATTTGCTTAATTTATTGACTATTCCTGCGCTGGTGTTGGTCTATTATTACAAAAAATATCCGGATGCCGATGCCAAAGGATCTTTAAAAGCATTGCTTTTGTCTTTCGGATTACTGGTTGTATTGATGTACGGGTTAATTCCCGGATTTTTCACGGTGGCGGGCTGGTTTGAATTATTGTTTGTCAACGTCCTGAAAATGCCGTTTAACACCGGCGCCATCTTCTATTTTATTTTGGTGGTCGGCGTTTTGATTTGGAGTATTCTCGAAACATTGGCCGAAAATGTTAATATGAAACGTGCCCGGATCTCTTTCGCCGCTTGCGTCATTTTAATGGGGATTCCTCTATTCGGCGGACCGGTGTTGGGCTTCTTGGTAAGCGTCGGACTGGTGATTTTCTTGTTTTACAAAAAGAATCTCAGCATCCGGGTATTGAATACGTGCCTGCTTTGTTTGATGGTGATTCTGATCGGATATTCATCGTATGCGTTGATCGTGATTCGTTCGTCGGCCAATCCGCCGATGGATCAAAATTCTCCGGAAGATGTGTTTGCGCTGACGTATTATCTGAATCGTGAACAATACGGAGATCGCCCGTTGTTTTACGGACAAACCTATGCTTCGGATCCGAAATACGATGAGAGCGGTAAAGCCGTTACCAAAGAAGGAAAAGCGAATTGGATCAGAAAAGAGAAGGATTCTCCCGGTGAAAAAGACTCTTATGTTAACGCCGGATATAGGTTTACTTACGAATACGAAAATCAAATGCTGTTTCCGCGGATGTACAGCAGTACCGAAAAAAGTCATATTGCGGGATATAAATATTGGGCCGGAATCGACGATAAAATCATCGGCGGGAAAAGAACTACGCCGCCTCCCACTTTCATGCAAAATCTCCGCTTCTTTTTCTCGTATCAATTGAATTTCATGTATTGGAGATATTTCATGTGGAATTTTTCGGGTCGCCAGAACGACATTCAGGGAAATGGTGAAATAACGCACGGAAACTGGATCACGGGAATCAATTTTATCGATAATTACTTCCTGGGATTGGGAGACCAGAGCAATCTTCCGCCTGAAATGGCCTCCAATAAAGGACATAATGCATATTTTATGCTGCCGTTGATTTTGGGTATCATCGGCTTGTTTTATCAGGCTTTTTCGGGACAAAAAGGTATTCAAGGGTTTTGGATTACGTTCTTTTTGTTTTTCATGACGGGAATCGCCATCGTCCTTTACCTCAATCAAACGCCTTATCAACCTCGTGAACGGGATTATGCGTATGCCGGTTCGTTTTACGCTTTTTGTATTTGGATCGGGATGGGTGTTGCCGCATTGGCCCGCTTTTTCGAAAAATATATGTCGAGAACTCCGGCGGGAATTTTGGCGACCGTGATCACGATACTCATCCCGATCAGAATGGGCGCTCAAAATTGGAACGACCATGATCGTTCGAACCGCTATACTACCCGTGATTTCGGATTCAATTATTTGGATTCCTGCGAACCGGATGCCGTGATTTTTACAAACGGAGACAATGATACCTTTCCGTTGTGGTATGCTCAGGAAGTGGAAGGATACCGTACCGATGTTCGTGTTTGTAATTTAAGCTATTTGCAAACAGATTGGTATATCGATCAGATGAAACGTCAAAGCTATGAGTCCGATCCTTTGCCGATTTATTGGGAGAGGAAAGATTATGTGGGAGAAACACATGATGTAGCTTTTCTGGCGGATGTGACGGACGGGCAGCCGATCGATATTTCCTGGGCGGTGGATTCTATCCGTTCCGACAGCAAAAGAATGCAAAACATCCGCAGGCTATACGAAGGCAGGGATATTATTCCGTCTCTAAAATTTATCATGAAAGTCGATTCCGCAGATGTGGCGAAAGCCGGGTTGATGCCCAAAGACAGCAGCGCCCGTCTCAACCCCGAAATGATGATCGATTTGGGCGGAAAGCGTTATTTGACCAAAAGCGAAATGATGATTCTGGAAATGTTGAAACAAAATAAATGGCAACGTCCGATATATTACGCGACAACCGTCAGCTCTGACATGTATGTGGGATTATCAAGATTTTTTGCTTCAGAAGGATTGACTTACCGTATCATGCCTTACGAAAAAGGCAGTTCCGTAAATACCGATGTCATGTACAATAACATGGTGAACAAGTTCAAATGGGGAAATGCCGCCGACCCGAATGTATATTTGGATGAAAACGTTTTGCGGATGTGCAGGACATTGAGGTATATGTTTGCCCGTTTGTCGGCGACATTGATCACGGAAGGCAAAAACGACAAAGCGTTGACCGCCATGGATAAATGTCTGAAGGTACTGCCGATTGAAACGGTCGGTTATGATTTTTCTCTGGCTTTCTTGGGCGAAAATTATTATAAGATAGGACAAAAAGAAAAAGCTCAGGCTTTATTGGAGGCATTTGCCAAAAATGCAAAAGATAATCTGATCTGGTATAACGGATTGCCGGACAGATTGTATTCGGGAATTTTGGAAGAGATTAAAGATGATCTCGGAACATTGCAAACCGTTGTGGAAATTTACCGGACGTATAATCCCGAATTGGCGAAAGTGTATGAAGCAGAATTAAATATGTATGCCGCCAGATGGATGAGTTATCAACAACAAAGAAGATAAATCGCGTAGGCACAAATTATGGAAATGCTTCTGCATTTCCATAATTTGTATAATCATTTTTTACCGAACCGGATTTTCCGGAAGGCGTCATTTTGTCCGATCGTCATTTGTAAAACCGGTAAATCGTAAATCGTGAATTTGTAAATTTTTATGTGGATAGAGCAACCTCCGTTTTTGTATAGAGCTCTTTTTCCCGGTGCCGTCTGGAGAATTTCTTCCCGGGATGAGAAGCAGGTTTTCCTGACTTTTGACGACGGCCCGATTCCTGAAATAACACCGTGGGTGTTGGATGTATTGGATCAATATGAAGTTAAAGCCTCATTTTTTTGTGTCGGGGAAAATGTATCAAAATATCCCGATATTTTCCGGAATATCGTGAATCGCAACCATTCGGTCGGAAACCATACGTTCAATCATTTGCAGGGATGGAAAACATGGACGAAAACATACGTTCAAAATGTCAATAAAGCGGATCAACTCATCGGATCCGCTTTGTTTCGCCCCCCGCACGGGCATATCCGTTTTTTGCAGTCGGCCGTGCTGATGCACAAATATAATTTTATTATGTGGGATGTCGTGACACGCGATTACAGCAGATTTCTCTCCGGAGAACAGGTTTTGAACAATGTGAAAAAATACACCCGCAATGGTTCCATCATTGTTTTTCATGATTCTCTGAAAGCTCAAAAGAATTTACGGTATGCGTTGCCTCTTGCCATCGAGCATTTGCTGAAAGAAGGATATGTGTTTAAAAAGTTAATGACTTGATCCCGGCAATTTGATCGAAATCATGAATCGTTCGTCGCTCATAAAAGCGGAAGCTCTCCGTTTGGGGTTTGACGCCTGCGGAATTGCTCAAGCCGGATTTGTCGGACAACATGCCGCATTTCTCGATGACCGGTTGAAAAAGGGATACGGGGCAGGAATGAAATACATGAGTAATCATGTCGAAAAACGATGCGATCCGAGGCTTTTGGTGGAAAATGCCAAGTCTGTCATTGTCGTCGCGTTGAATTATTATCCCGAAAAAAAACAACCCGGACATCTTCCCCAAATTGCTTATTATGCCTACGGAAATGATTACCACGTCGTTATCCGGAATAAATTGCATCAATTGTCGGAGTATGTCAACCGGGAAATCACTTCGGCTTCAGGCAGATGTTTCACCGACAGCGCTCCGGTTTTGGAAAGGTATTGGGCAATGAGGGCCGGCATCGGTTTTATCGGGAAAAACACCAATCTGATCATTCCGCGGAAAGGGTCTTATTTCTTCTTGGGAGAATTGATTGTCGATATTCCGCTTGAATATGATTCTCCTGTCAAAAAAAATTATTGCGGAAAATGTCTGAAATGTTTAGACGCTTGTCCGACCAAAGCATTGGAAAAGCCGTTTTGTTTAGATGCGGGAAAATGTATTTCTTATCTGACCATCGAACATAAAGGACAGCCGGATGAAAAATATCACCTTCTGCCGGAAAACAGGTTTTTCGGTTGCGACATTTGCCAGCAAGTTTGTCCGTGGAACCGTTTCTCACAACCGCACACGCATCCCGAATTAATCTCCGGCAACGAATTGGTATCCAAAAGCACTGAAGAGTGGTTGCGCATGAATGAAGAAGAATTTTCAAATCTGGCAAAAAATTCTCCTCTTTTCCGCACCGGATTGAAAAATCTTCAACGAAATCTGCAAAAAAAGTAAAAAGGATAAATGCCGGATCCGTATTTTTTATTTTTTACCTTCATTCGTTTCATTGTCATCGTCGTTGATTTCTTTCATTCCCTCTTTAAAGCTTTTGACGCCTTTTCCGAGTCCTTTCATCAATTCGGGAATTTTTTTCCCTCCGAAAAGAAGTAAAATCGCGACGATGATAATGATTAATTCGGGGGTTCCCAAGGGGCCTATCAGCAGAAATGTTTCCATACGTTACTGTTTTATTTTTTCAACAAAATTACATGGGGTTGACGGAATAGGGCATCGGGTCTTTGACCGAGATGATGCTGTCGACGATATACCGGCTGTATCCGCGCCAAGGAATGGCTTTCCGGTATTCTTTGTAATGCAGCTGCAGATCTTTTCCGCTCAATAGTTCCAGACGTTCGGCCAATTTTTTATCTTCCACCGAAAACGGAAAATCATTGGATTGAATGCCTTGTCCCGTAATTCCCGGACGAATGCCCACCTGAATCAGCCGGCCTTCATACGTTTTGAAAACATATCCTTTGTAAACCAAGTTATTCAGTTGTCCGTTTTTCACCCCGTCTCCGAATACAAAATAATACTGGAAGTAGAAAAATCCGCCTCCTCCCACGATCAAAATAAGGAGAAGAATGAACAGGATTTTTCTTCGTTTAGGTTTATGTTCAGGAGTATCCATATTTTACTTGTTGTTATTGGTTACGCATTTGCGAGATACAAAATTCCGCATAAATGTTAAAATCGCTGTGGTTTGTTCGACAAAAATAAGAATTTGTTTTATGCCGGACATCAAAATCGTCTTATATTTGCATTTAATTCGGAATAATGAAGATTATATGAAAAAATTAACAATTATAGGGTTGGTATTGTCGAGCTCATGGTGTATTTCGGCACAAATTCTTAAGCCCGTCAAATGGTCGTATGCCATAAAAGATTCAAAAACACCTGAAACTGAGATTATCATTACCGCCAAAATCGATAAGGGCTGGCATTTATACGACATGAATCTGCCCGAAGGCGGCCCGATTTCCACGTCGTTCACCTTCGACGAAATAAAAGGAGCCAAACTGAAAGGGAAGGTAACCGCACAAAACGCTTCCTTAAAAAGTTTCGACCCAAACTTTGAAATGGATTTGCGCCGGTTCGAAAATACGGCTGTTTTTGTCCAAAAAATTGTCATTACCGACAAAAAAACGTTTTCGATAAAAGGAACGACCGAGTTTATGGCCTGCAATGACAGTCAGTGTCTGCAACCGACAAAAGATGAATTCGGGTTCGATGCGGAAAGCATCGCCGGGATGAATGTCGAGGCATTATCCGATGTCAAAAAACAATCTTTGCCCGATTCGGCGGTTTTATCTGTCGATTCGGCGAAAACAGCCGTCGGGACATCCATACCTGTACCTTTACCTTCTGACTCGGTCTGGTGGAAACCGGTGATCGCGGAGTTGCAAAATTACGGCGAACACGATTTGGCCGATAAAGCATGGTACCTCATTTTCTTTTTGGGTTTTGCGGGCGGATTGCTGGCATTGCTCACACCGTGTGTCTGGCCGATTATTCCCATGACCGTCAGCTTTTTCCTGAAACGCAACGACAACCGGAAAAAAGCCGTCCGACAAAGTTTTATCTACGGTATCTCCATCATTGTCATTTATTTGGCGTTGGGGTTGATCATCACGGCGATATTCGGCGCAAGCGCTTTAAATGATTTATCGACTAATGCCGTTTTCAATTTGTTGTTTTTTGCCCTGCTGATTGTATTTGCCGTTTCGTTTTTCGGAGCGTTTGAGATCACGTTACCGTCGTCATGGACCAATAAAATGAATGATAAGGCCGATAGTTCAATGGGTTTGTTGAGCATTTTTTTCATGGCATTTACGCTTGTCTTGGTGTCGTTTTCGTGTACAGGCCCCATCATCGGCACATTACTGGTGCAGGCGGCATCCATGGGAGCAACCCTCGGGCCGGCAATCGGGATGTTTGGCTTTGCATTGGCTTTGGCCATTCCGTTCACGCTGTTTGCAATCTTCCCGTCGTGGCTGAAAGAATTGCCCAAATCGGGAGGTTGGTTGAATTCGGTGAAAGTCGTTCTCGGATTTTTGGAACTGGCTCTTGCCCTGAAATTTCTCTCGGTCGCCGATTTGGCTTATCATTGGAATATCCTCGACCGGGAAGTGTTTTTGTCTTTATGGATTGCTGTTTTTGCTTTGCTCGGATTTTATCTGCTGGGGAAAATCAAATTCCCGCACGACGGTGAAGTCAAACACGTTTCCATTCCGCGTGTTTTTTTGGCATGGATCACTTTTGCATTTACGATCTATCTTATTCCCGGGTTATGGGGAGCGCCGCTGAAATCGATCAGCGCTTTTTCGCCTCCGTTGTTTACGCAAGATTTTAATTTATACACCGGTCAGGTGCATGCGAAATTCAATGATTATGAAACGGGAATGGAATATGCGCGAAAAAACGGAAAGCCGGTGATCATCGATTTTTCGGGATATGGGTGTGTCAATTGCCGGAAAATGGAAGCCGCTGTTTGGACTGATTCGAAAGTGAAGGATTTGCTGGAAAAAGATTATGTGTTGATCACTCTTTTTGTCGACGACAAAGCGTTGTTACCGGCTCCGATATCGGTTGACGACGACGGAAAGAACCGCACGCTCAAAACCGTCGGAGACAAATGGGGGTACCTGCAACGCCATAAATTCGGAGCCAATGCGCAACCTTTTTATGTTTTGCTGAATAACGAAGGCAACCCGATCGCCAAATCGTACAGCTACGATGAAAATATCGAGAAATTTGTCACATATTTACAACACGGCTTGAAAGAATACAAAAACTGATAAATACGTTGTTTCGGGATGATTAACAGACATTATATTGATTAAATGATAACTATACTGATTATCAATTTGTTTAATATCTAAAAATTGCTTATTCTATATAAACTCTAATATCTGCAATAAGCCCGCATTTAATGCCGAAACCACTGTATTTTATTGATTTTCAATACTCTTCCGATGACTCTGACACCGCCTGCTGTCAAGCGTCAGCTCTATTATTTTCTCTTTAATTACTTGAGTATATGCATTATAGCGATATTCCCGTTGCAATGAGAGCATAATATTTCGGGGATATGTATCATTTGGTTTTTTTGAAAAAATAACACCTTTCAGTCAATTTAAGCACTACCTCGGAATCGATGCAAACTACAACCGGTTTTTAAAATAATATTTTTTACGCCGATTCTTCTCCTTTTTAACAATTCTTAAACAAATTTATTTTGATAAACCAAGGAGTTCTCACTACTTTTGCCTCGTAATTTTTTCATAGTATTAGATTTAAGGTTAATAACTAAAGATTGGTTGTCGGGATGACAACCTTTTTTTTGCCCGTTTTTCATACAATCTGACTCCTATCCTTATTCTCTTCTTTTTCAGACTGTACCTTATTGATAAAACCTTTGTACAAAATAAGAGAATATGGATGTCGTAAAACCGTTTTATATTTTAAACGCCAAGGCACAAAGACGGAAAGACGCGAAGTTTAAATTCTTTGTGGCTTTCTATCGGACAACATGTCCTTTCGAATGAATAGTGACGGACAACATGTCCGCCACGGCGGGGAAAATAGGAGTTGTCTATATCCGTTTAACGATGCATTTTCATCAAATACAGCATGAAAGTGCCGGCAAAAGAATAAACTATCTGCCAATATTTTTACATAAAAAAAGGAAAAATACGTCATAATCGCCCTATTTGAGGCAAAATCAATAAACTTCCCATTAATAGTCAAACAGTATTTAACTTAAAGTACTATATTCATTAACAATTTTTAAGGCAATTTTTTTGGAAATACATTCAAATCATGCATACATTTGCACTGTGTTTTTCATGGTATTAGATTTAAGGTTAACAAAAGAAGATTGGTTGTCGGGATGACAACCTTTTTTTATTTATACCGGTTCCGTCATGCTTACTTATTAACAATTATTAGAGTAAAAAATTTTGAAATTCAGACCATCCGGACTTACCTTTACAGCGTGATTTTTCATGGTATTAGATTTAAGGAATTATCACAAAATAAATAGAACACCTAAAACAGCTAATTACCTGTAAATGTGTAATTTAATTTATATAAGTGTTACATTTATTTATTGACAATTCTTAAGGTTAACAAAAAGAAAGATTGGTTGTCGGGATGACAACCTTTTTTTTGCCCCTACCCTACTCGATCCGGTTAATTCAACCGTTAATATTTATAGAGAAATCACAAATTATCCTATCTTTGTATTTTAATTTCAGGCGGATAAATTACCAAACCACATTCACAAAATCATTAACCCGGGATCAACAAACACGAACATCATATTGTATTATGGCTAAAATAATGATAAATGATCAATTGATCAACCCCCAAAGCATAGTGGTGGTCGGAGCTTCAAATGATATTCACAAACCGGGCGGAAAAATCGTGAAAAATCTGCTCGACGGAAAATACGAAGGCCGGTTATATGCCGTCAATTATAAAGAAACCGAAATCCAAGGCATCCGATCCTACCCGAACATCCATGATATTCCCGACACAGATCTGGCAATTTTAGCTATTCCGGCAGCATCCTGCCCGGAAGTGACCGCCGTTTTGGTCAACCGGAAAAACGTCAAAGCCCTTATCATCATATCTGCCGGATTCGGGGAAGAAACTCCCGAAGGCGCCAAACTGGAAGAACAAATCCTGAATACCGTCAACCATGCCGGCGCGGCGTTAATCGGCCCCAATTGCATCGGATTGATTACGCCATACCATCACAGTGTATTTTCCCGTCCGATTCCCGATTTGCACCCTCAAGGCGTGGATTTGATTTCCAGTTCGGGGGGGACGGCTCTTTTCATCATGGAATCGGCCATGAACAAAGGACTTCGCTTCGCATCGGTATGGTCGGTCGGTAACGCGAAACAAATCGGTGTGGAAGAAGTGCTGGAATATATGGATATTCATTTCGACATCGAAAAGGATTCCAAACTGAAAATGCTTTACATCGAAAGCATCAAAAATCCCGACAAACTTTTAAAACACGCCTCTTCTCTCATCAAAAAAGGATGTAAAATAGCCGGAATCAAAGCCGGATCAACCACATCGGGACAACGAGCGGCGACATCGCATACAGGAGCAATCGCCAATTCCGACTCGGCAGTGGAAGCTTTATTCAGAAAAGCCGGAATCGTTCGTTGTTACAGTCGCGAAGAATTAACCACGATCGCTTGTGTTTTCACATTGAAAAAATTGACGGGAAAAAACATCGGAATCGTCACCCATGCCGGAGGACCTGCGGTATTGCTCGCCGACGCCTTGTCGAAAGGAGGATTGAATGTTCCCTTTCTCTCCGGCCTGGTCGCCGACGAACTGAAAAGCAAACTTTTTCCCGGAGCAGCCGTCGGCAATCCCATCGATATTATCGGAACAGGCACCCCGGAGCATTTGGGAATTGCCATCGATTATTGCGAAAAACGATTCGATAACATTGATGAAATCATCGTTATTTTCGGAACACCGGGATTGGTAAAAGTATATGAGGCTTACCGTGTGTTAGACGAAAAAATGAATACTTCGACCAAGCCGATCTTTCCGGTTCTGCCCTCTGTCACCACAGCAGAAGGAGAAGTAAAAGATTTCATTAAAAAGGGGCATGTCAATTTTTCCGATGAAGTACTTTTGGGAACGGCCATAACGAGAATTATGCAAACCGCCGGGCCTACGGTCGGAGAAATCGAACTGGACGGTGTGAATATTCCCGAAATCAGACGCATCATCGACTCCATCAATCAACCGGGTTATATTCCTCCGGCACTCACTCAACAATTGTTAAAATCGGCGGGCATCCCGCTTGTCAAAGAATTTGTCTCTTCCGACAAAAAAGAAATCATTGATTTCTCCAAAGAAATCGGATTTCCGGTAGTGATCAAAGCCGTAGGCCCCGTTCACAAATCGGATGTCGGGGGCGTTGTTTTGGACATCAAATCGAGCCGCCATTTAGAATTTGAGTTCGAACGAATAATGAATATTCCCGAAGCGACGGCCGTACTGATCCAACCGATGTTATCGGGAAGAGAACTTTTCATCGGGGCAAAATATGAAAATAAATTCGGTCATATCGTACTTTGCGGATTAGGCGGAATTTTCGTCGAAGTGCTGAAAGACATTGCCTACGGATTGGCGCCGTTGAGCTATTCTGAAGCTTTTTCGATGATCCGGTCGTTGAAATCATACAAAATCATCAAAGGAACCCGCGGACAAAAAGGAATCGACGAAAACGAGTTTGCCGAAATCATTGTCCGACTATCGACATTGCTGCGTTTCGCAACCGAAATCAAAGAAATCGACATCAATCCGCTTTTGGCAACTCCGACCGGGATTATTGCCGTAGACGCACGAATAAGAATAGAAGAATAAAAACGAATGAAAAGAACTTTTGCACTGCTTTTATCGATCACCGGTTTTACCGGTTTACATGCTCAACAAAAATTGTCGCAGCCGGTTAATCCCGACAGCCTGTTCTTCGACAAAAAAGAATACTATCTCCGGTTTTATTATGATACATTAAAATACAACCCGTTGTTCATGCCGTTGGTTTTTGACGGAAAATGGCTTCCGGATACGCTTTCTTTGGCCCAAAAACCGAAAGCCGCAGCAATACTGCCTGTTCCGGAAACTTCTTTCCGTTCGCTATATACCGACAGCTCCGACCGAAAATCACAAGACTTCCGGAATTTTATACATCAATCCGCCAAAAATTATATGTATGCCAAATATCCGCAATCTGTCAAATACAACCGGTCGATGTTGCCGGAAAAAGTTCCGGAACAAAAGAAAATAAAACCGAATACGCTGAAAGATCTTTTCACGCCCGAACCGGATGTCAGACTCAGTGTCGATAATATACAAAGAGCCGTTCCCAAAGAAGTATTTTGGTGGAAAACCATCAACAGTACCCTCAATTTCACTCAAAATTATATTTCACCGAATTGGTACAAAGGAGGAGAAAGCAACAACTCGCTGCTGAATATTCAAAACATAAAATTCGGGTATAATGACAAGAAAAAGATTCAATTTGAAACCGAAATCGAATGCAAATTCAGTTTTTACAGTTCTCCGAACGACACCATCCGGTCACTCCGGGTAAGCGATGATGCGACTTTCCTGAAAAGCAAGCTCGGATATAAAGCCGTCGAAAACTTCTATTATACTTTCTCGACGGAGTTCAGAACCCAATTATTCAACAACTACAAAGCAAACAGTAGAGAAAGAATCTCGTCCATATTATCGCCCGCAAACTTGTATGTCAGCCTCGGAATGGATTATAAGGTAAAAAGCAAAAAAGTAACCCTGTCAGTCATTTTGTCTCCCATATCCTATCGCCTGATACATGTAAAAGACCCGGAGGTAAATCCCGTTAATTTCGGAGTAGATGCGGGAAAAACCACAAAAAGCACATTCGGTTCGATGTTGACTTCCGACATGACATGGAGTTTCAACAAACAGATTAATTGGGTATCCCGATTGTATTATTATACGACCTATAACAAGGTGGAGGCTGAATGGGAAAACACATTCAATTTTATTTTGAACCGGTATCTGGCCACCAAATTCATTGTTCACAGCCGATTCGACGACAGTGTTTCCCGGAATAACGATTTAGGCTATTATCAATTAAGAGAATTGTTAAGCTTCGGACTTTCATACAAATGGTAATTATGCATCACTTGATTTCACACTAAAAATCTTACATAAAATGAATGCTGAAAATAAAATCAAACAAGAAGTCGAAACGATTTATCCTGAAATAATAGAAATCTACCGGCATCTTCATCAATATCCGGAACTATCTTATCACGAAAAAAAAACATCCGGGTTCATCCGTGACTTTTTAGACAATGAAAACATTCCTTATCGTTCTGATATAGGAGGTTACGGTATTCTGGCACGAATCGAAGGGAAAAACCCTTCTTCCGGAACAATCGCATTGCGGGCGGATATGGATGCTTTACCCATTGGGGAAGAAAACGACATCCCGTACAAATCACAAAATGAGGGCATCATGCATGCCTGCGGACACGACACGCATATAGCATCTTTACTGGGAACGGCAAAGATTCTCAAGAATATGCGGGATGAATTTTCGGGAACGATCCTGTTGATTTTCCAACCGGGAGAAGAACAACATCCGGGTGGAGCCCTCCTGATGCTTGAAGACCATATTTTTGAAGGATGCGAACCGGAATTGATCATTGCACAACATTCGTTTATGGACTTGCCTTGCGGAACGGTCGGATTTAGATCGGGAACGGTTATGGCTTCGGCAGACGAAGTTCATCTGGTCATGAAAGGAAAAGGAGGACATGCCGCCATGCCTCATCTACTGAACGACACCGTGTTGGCAGCGTCGCAATTGATCGTATCCATGCAACAAGTTGTCAGCCGGAGATCCAATCCGTTTAAACCCATGGTGCTTTCTTTCGGAAAATTCATTGCTGCCGGAGCCACCAACATCATCCCGAACGAGGTATATATTTCCGGCACGCTCCGATGCATGGATGAAGAAGAAAGGGCGAAAGCCAAAGAAAGCATTTTAGAAACGGCAGCCGGTACGGCAAAAGCATACGGTTGTGTTTGCGATATCGAAATAAAACACGGCTATCCTACAGTTGTCAACCATCCGGAAATAACGGAAAAAGCCGCCCGATTTGCAGAAGAATTTTTGGGAAAAGAAAAAGTTGTCGAATATCCGGTAAGGATGACCAGTGAAGATTTCGGATTTTTCTCGCAAAAATATCCGTCTGTTTTTTATCGTTTCGGAGTAAGGGGAAAAAACAATCTTTCCAACGGAAGCTTACACACCCCGACCTTTTTAATTGACGAAGAAGCTTTAAAAACAAGCGTAGGAACATTAGCTTACATCGCCGTACAATTTTCGGCTTAAACCGCTCAAAATAAACCGGCGTTCAACAAATGTGAAAGTTAAAAATTAAAAGTCGGGAATCGGTATGAGCATATTCCTTGACTTTTAATTTTTAACTCTTCCTCCTATCGATTAATATTCTTCCTCGTTGAAAAAGAAATCTTCTTTACTGGGATAATCCGGCCAAATATCTTCCATGCATTCATAAACCTCTCCCTCATCTTCCATTTCCTGCAAATTTTCTATCACTTCAAGTGGAGCTCCCGAACGAATAGCATAATCAATTAACTCATCTTTTGTTGCAGGCCAAGGAGCATCTTCCAATTTAGACGCCAATTCCAATGTCCAATACATAATAAGTTCCTCAAATTTTAAATGGTTGTTTTACAGTATGTTTTTCAAAAAGGAGTGCAAAAATAAAATAAAAATATTTACTTACAAACCTTCTGCCAAAATATTTCATCTACCGAATGATCTTGGTTCTCTTTTCTTGCCAAAATATAAAAATAATCCGACAGTCGGTTAATAAAAACAAAAGGATTTTCATCCTGCAATGAAAAATGCTCCGACAATGAGGTCATGCAACGTTCGGCCCTGCGACAAACCGACCGGCAAACATGAGACAATGCGGCTGACTTAGTTCCGCCCGGAAGAATAAAATCATTCACCGGGGGTAATTCTTCATCCATCCGATCAATTTGCTGCTCGATTAAAGCAATGTCATTTCCCCAAATACGACTTTCGGGAAGCACATCCGTCCTTTCGGTATCTGTAGCCAAATAAGAACCGATTACAAACAGTTTTTGCTGGATAAAATCCAAAAAACCGGAGGTTTCTTTTTCTTCAATTTCGGTTTTCAACAATCCGATGAATCCGCTCAATTCATCAATTGTGCCGTAAGCATCCAATCGGATATGATTTTTTGCGACCCGGGTACCTCCGATCAAACCGGTTGTTCCTTTATCCCCTGTTTTGGTGTAGATTTTCATAGAATAATATTTTAAAATTAAAAATAAAGCCGATAATTTTCCTTATTCAATTTTGAAGAAAAAAAAGCAATACCGAATTGTTTCAAATCCAACGTTACTGAAACTCCGGGATAATCACATATTTTCTTCCAGTATAAATTCAATGCCCGGGACGAAGAAATATCTTCGACAATAAGCAATGAGTCATTGTGTAATTTTGGCGAGACCATAGAAAAAAAATCATCAACGGACATATCCCCATTCCCTGAAAGATATAAAATATCAACAGATGCAATACCGGATAAGAATTGTTCTGCGTCAACAACAGAATCAACAGTTTTTAATCCGGATAATTTAACGGAAAGAATTTCCGCTGTACTTTCAACCGCAGGAATAAGATCGAAAGATAAATTTATAATATAAACCGATGCGTTAGCATTTGGAGTGGTCAAATAAATGGACGGCAAAGCGGAAGAATTTCCGATTTCAAGAATAACAGATGATTTGACATAATTTGCAATTCTAAACAGTAGCCGGTAATATTTCCGAGACTTTATTCGAAGTGGATAATGCTGTCTTTTTAAAGTCCGTCTTATGTTGTCTAATTTTTGAAAAGAATAATATGCAGAATTACAATTCAAAACTTTTGTGATAAAATTAAACACAAAAGGAGAATGAACCCCAAATCCTTTTTTTGTTTTCAATCGAAAAAGGGGGTCTAAAAAAATGAAGGGCTTTTTTTTCTGCATAACAGAAATCATAAAAGCATTAATTCTGTATTTCTTTTGTTTTGAGGGTTCCTATCTTTTGAATCAAATTTTTCTTTTTGTCAAAGATTCCGATTTCTTTTCCTCTCAAATATTGGATACAACTAAAAAGAAGATACGCAACCAAGCCTTCGTCAATATTTCCGATAAAGGGAATATTGTCCGGAATAATTTCAAAAAGACCGGCAGCAGGATTCAACAAATACAAGAAACAAATTATCCCCAATAAAATCACCATTAATTTTTTTATATTTTTCACGCCTCTAAAATTAAACATTAGAATTCTCTTTTGAACTTTACAGAGCATTAGAGCCCATAAAGTTATATAAAAATATCGGATAAATCAATTAAAAATCAACCTCAAAACAAAGTTTTATTTTTCTCAAATCCTCATCTAACCCTGTCATAAAGGGGCTTGAAACAACAAAGACTCTCAATCCACGAGCGTTCCACGTGGAACTCATTCGGAAACAACAGCTCATGAATGCAAGATAATATTTCGATTTATAAAGTGTTTGAATTCATAGAATGCAAGCCATACAATAAATATCCGCTTTTAATTCCTTACTGACAACATCAGCATAGCGTGATCTCATCCGATGTTTCCTTCCGAAGAACTTAAACAAGAAGTATTATTGTCATTTGAAAACTATATTGATTCTTTTGCCTGTAAATCTACATACATATAATTGAAATAAGCACATGACAGCATTTAATGTCTATTATTTCGAACGCAAAGAAGCAAAACACAAAGTCAAAGAATCTAAACATCGTGTTTTTCTGTTTTTGTCACATGAAATTTAAAATACAAACCGTTTTTTGCGACATACTTATAAATATCAAACAAAAACAATGCATTTATACCAACAAATTTATTAAAAAAAGTACAGAATAGATATAAAATGAACTTGAAAATATCATAAATCTTCTAAAGAATATTGTCCTTCCCTTCCCCGAGAATTTCACATCTCTATCGGATTATTTTACTTAGATTTACGAAATTCGTACAATTTTATCACACGATTATACCCGATTATCATTTATGCAAACCAAGAGTCGGAAACAAGTCAGTTTGAAAAACAGAATTTCAACTGTTGCTGATTTTCAATTCATAATCATAGGTCAGCGCTCTATAAACAAACAAAGATATCGAAAATCGCCTGAATCAACAGTCTTCAACTAAGGGAAAAAGGCCAAAACAAAAGCCGGAAACGACAACAAGATAGAACAACCTCACGCCTTTCGGACAGAAGAAAGACCAAGATTTGCATGCCACAGGTCAATATAACCTGCGGTTATAAAAATTCAGTTCTTTCGGGCTGAAACCGGTAATATTCTAACTCTTGATTTGTATAAATAAGTATTTTTAAAAATATAATATTCGCTTATAAAAAATTTGATTTATAAGCGAATTTAAGTGTCATAGATTTAGGCAATTTTACAAAAATCAGATTTTACTTTTTGCATAGTGATAATATAATATGGATTGAGGTATAAAAACAAACAACTTTATAATTATTTTTAAATAAGTAGATGACAGAATTTATTGTACTTTATTTTGAACGAAAAGATGCAAAGGCATAACATAGAGTCGTAAAGAATTTACACTTCACATCTTTCCGTCTCTGCGACATAGTGTTTAAAATATAGGTCGAGCATTCATTAAATAAGGGACTAAAATAGATAAAATACAGCATTAAAAATACACGTAATAAATTGATTTACAGATATTTAATCCCATAAGACAGCTTAAAACGTTCCACGTGGAACTTAAGTAAACGATTAACAATTATTTTTTAACCATATAAATCGACTGTTATATATAGAAGAATATCAGGGCCTTAAATATCTGGAATTAAACAATTGTAAGTAATTGAAAATAACAGATTTTAATCTATCCTATTTCAATCGCAAAGAGGCAAAGGCACAAAGTCTCAAAGAATCTAAATTCCGCATTTTCCGACTTTGCGTTTAAAATATAAAGTGCTTTTATGAGACATAATATTAGTAGAAAAAGTATGAAAATATTATGAGATGATTTATAAATATTTTAAAATCGGTAACATAGCATAAACGAAATATATGGATAAATCAATATGAGGTTTATCTCAATTTATCAGAGCAAAACTTGAATAATAACAATACATTATTTCAATTTAAACCATTACATAATTCAAATCATCATAACAGTGAAGTTAATAAAGCAAAATCATTAGTTATTAACCTATCTCTTTCTTATTCGATTAAGGTCGAGAATAACATTGTTCCGTTAGAAACAAGGTCAAAGCCCCTCTTACAAACAATAACACAAGGTAACATCTTGTCATGTTCAAAAATTTATAAAAAGTTGATAGTAAGATAAAAACTCTACTCTAAAAAAGCAAGCTTAGCAGCTAAACAATCATATATCTAACCAGCCAGCCTTTACTTTTTATTAAATTATTGTCAATAAGGGAATAAGAAAGAGTTAGAAGGTAATACCGGAACTACTGAGGGCGCTTCCAGAAAATAAAGTTTTACGAAGTAATTAAAATCTTCCGAACATGGCCGGGTGATACTCTATGCTATTAATTTAGAAAACTTTCAGACTTAACGACAACTATGATTCAACTCATTATGAAAGCGAGAGATGCAACTTTTTCCCACTCTTGAGTTATGATTCATTGACTTAAGGTATAATACATTATTCCGAGATAATTAACATTTGCAATAAACACGCAGACAATACAGATGAAACAAGCAGGTGATAACAAAAGAAATAAATACAAAAATCTACATCCATCCGAATTATCGGTGTTATCTGTATGCTAAAAGGTTTTTTGAACAGTTTCGATTGTAAATATTATCATTACAAAAGAAGAAGTAACTATCTATAAATGAGGATAATAAAAATCATGGACTAAAAGTATAACTTTTTAAGAATATACGATAAAAAAGTCTCATCCTCTCAACATGAATATTAAAATCTCAGAAAGATAAAAGTAGTATAAAATAAAAAACTCAATTCATAATAATATATCACCAACAATTCAAGAAAAAATAAAATAATCTGAAATAATCTGAATCAAAATACCCCTTTTCATTATTCAATCAAAAGATAATACTTTGGTAGTGGACGTAAAAAGTATGCCTATTACAAAAGACATATAATCAATCAGTTAGTATTGAATTAACTACTACTTACAATTATCTTAATAGTCCGGATTAGTCACATCTACAAGCCCTTATTCCCTTATTATCAATCATTTAATAAGGGAATAAGGGAAAAAATAGAACGCTGTTTCTTTGCTGCTAAGGGTGATAAGGCAAGTTAAATCATTGTTCGCCGACAAATCAAGCACACTTTTTACATCACCACCAATACTTTTAAAATTCAGCCTTTAAATTTAATATGCAAAACTAAGAATAAAAACATTGTAATAACTTAAAATTCAACTATTTACACTAAATTTGCCATAAAAAATGATCTTACTTCAAACGCCGGTTGTAAAGATGAAAAGACGCAAAGTTTAAATTCTTTGTGATTTCGTGTCTCCACATCCTATCTTCATAGTTAAAATAACAGATATTAAATTTAGAACATCATCTTAGTCTTGATAACATACACTGCAGGCTTGATACTATATCTTCCACATATAATATCTTTATCTAAACGCAGTATATTTTAATAGATACGAAATATTGAGGGAATAATTCCGGGAGAACTGTTTTCAGAAAGTGGTGCACAAAACATATTCTTTGGTACAAATTTATCTGTTATGAGATACTTGTCGATTAAGGAAGAATTTGATTGGTTTGAAAATCTCAAACTTAAAATAGAGAATATCATATACAGCATAAGAGAAATATTTTACAATCCAAATGTAGCCATATCATTAATAGCAAATTGGGCAGCACTGTCAAACATATAATCTAAAACTGCCGGTCTTCGTTTAATTATTTTCGATACCGGTTTGTTTACCGATGCAGATAAAAAATATTTTTCGAACTCTCTTGAAGCATGATACAAACAAGTAGGATATTTTCCTGAAGAAATACACACGCAATTAGAGTGCAGGAGAAAGTCATTGCATCCATAAATGGCACGAAGCACCTATCTGAATTTGAAGTGTAATACGCTTTATCTGTAAGGATGACATGATCAAGATCATCAGGTCAAACACAAGCAACTATTGGAAGGTCTATTTATCAACCTGAAAACGAACATAAGAAATCAACCCGGATTTTTTCAAGAACGAAGAAAAAATTCACCGGCAAGTTGTCTTAAAGCGTGAGCAAGAAGATAGTCGAAAGTATTCACTTTTGAGAATTGAATAGTTGAAATCAAATCCGGATAAGCATCCAAATAAAAGAGTATTGAAAAATACTTTTGACGCACTTCTCTATGTTCAGTTTTGTATATTAAGTTCTTTCATCCGATCAATTTAGAACGAAAAAGAAGAAAAATTTGAAAAAATCAATGATTTTGCCGTTAGCGAATGGAATGAAATGAAAAATCAGTGATATGCATTCGCAAACAGCAAAAATCCACAAAAAGTAAAAAATCTACCGAAAATCATAAAAAAGATAAGGATAAAAAATCGTCCGGTTATTATAGCCATCAAATCAACGCCCATAAAAATATATACCTACATTCTTTCAAATTCATCGAAACGGCTCCAATAAACTAATTCTGCGTCCAAATTCATATCTTTGCAAAATAAAAAGAAATTATTTTAAAGAAAATAAGCATGAAATTCAAGTATGATGTAATTGTTGTCGGAGCAGGACACGCCGGATGCGAAGCGGCTCATGCCTCGGCAAAGTTGGGGTCTCAAACATTATTGATAACAATGGACATGCACAAGATCGCTCAAATGAGTTGCAACCCGGCCATGGGAGGTATCGCCAAAGGACAAATAGTACGTGAAATTGATGCACTGGGTGGTCAATCCGGAATTATTACGGATAAAACAGCCATTCAATTCCGGATGTTGAATCGTTCAAAAGGCCCTGCCATGTGGAGTCCGAGGTCTCAAAGCGACCGGCAGAAATTCAGCGAGTTGTGGAGAAATACATTGGAAAACACCGACAATTTATTTATATGGCAAGATGTTGTCAACGAGCTGATCATAAAGGAGAATAAAATAGAAGGAGTAAAAACCGGCATGGGCGTAACATTCGAAGCGCGGTCTGTAATATTAACTACCGGAACTTTTATGAACGGACTCATTCATATCGGAAAAACACAAATCAAAGGAGGACGAATCTCAGAACCTATGTCTACCGGTATTACCGAACAATTGGTCAATTTAGGGTTTACTGCCGGAAGAATGAAAACCGGCACACCGGTCAGAATCGACGGAAGAACTATAGACTTCAGTCTTACCGACGAACAAAAGGGAGAAAATGATTTTCACAAGTTTTCCTATCTGGATTATCCTCATCGAGCATTAAAACAACTCAGTTGTCGGATTCTTTATACAAATGAAGAGGTGCACGAATGCCTTCGCTCAGGATTAAAAGAATCCCCCTTATACAACGGTCAAATTCAAAGTGTCGGGCCAAGATATTGCCCGAGTATCGAAACAAAAATTGTAACTTTTGCCGACAAAACACAACATCAACTGTTTTTGGAACCTGAAGGAGAAACAACACAAGAATATTATCTGAACGGTTTTTCGTCATCTCTCCCACTCGATATTCAATTAAAAGCATTACAAAAAATTCCGGCATTCAAGAATATTCAAATCTATCGCCCGGGATACGCCATAGAATACGACTACTTTGATCCGACACAACTTTATCACAATCTCGAAACCAAACAAATAAAAAATTTATTTTTCGCGGGACAAATCAACGGCACGACCGGATATGAAGAAGCAGCAGGGCAAGGAATCATTGCCGGAATAAACGCACACCTCAAAAGTCACGGAGAAGGAGAGTTCACATTAAAAAGAAACGAAGCGTATATCGGAGTGCTTATTGACGATTTGGTAACAAAAGGAGTCGACGAACCTTATCGAATGTTTACATCAAGAGCCGAGTTCAGAATGTTATTACGACAGGATGATGCTGACATGAGATTAACAGAAAAATCATATAAAATAGGGTTAGTCGAAAAAAATAGATATGAGTTGTTGCTCGAAAAAAAAGAAGAAATAAACAAAATTATAAACACAACAAAAAACATTATCCTAAAACCGGAAAAAATAAACGCCGCATTAGAAGTATTAAAAACAACTCCGATTAAACAACCCACAAAATTAATTTCCTTATTAACGAGACCACAAATCACAATCGAAAACATAAAAAATCACATCCCTGATTTAGCCCAACAAATTGAAAAAATTCCAAATCGAAAGGAAGAAATTACAGAAGCAAGTGAAATTATCATCAAATATTCAGGGTACATTGAACGCGAAAAATTGATTGCGGAAAAAGCCTCAAGATTAGAAAATATCAAAATAAAAGGAAAATTTGAATACAATAATATCCAATCTTTATCCACCGAAGCTCGTCAAAAATTAAATAAAATTCAACCGGAAACCATTGCTCAAGCAAGCAGAATACCGGGAGTATCTCCGAATGACATCAACGTTTTGTTAGTTTTATTAGGAAGATAAATCGTTCGTTCCACGTGGAACGAGTAAAATTATCTCTCAAAAAAGACTGAAAAATCAATAAAAAAGAATACTTTTGTCAAAATTTCAAAAAAAAATTCGCGAAATCTGACGAAACATCATTAGTAAAAACATCATCAGTTCCACGTGGAACTTCAAAAAAAATGAACACAGACACAATCAAAAAGACAGTCCGAAACGTTCCGGATTACCCTCAAAAAGGCATTATGTTCAGGGATTTAACAACTGTATTTAAGGATGCGGAATGCTTACATTTCTTATCAGAATGGATGTATAAAGAATACAAAGACAAAGGAATCACGAAAATTATCGGAATAGAATCAAGAGGGTTTATTATGGGCCCTATTTTAGCTACGAAGCTAAATGCGGGATTTGTTCCCATTCGAAAAAACGGAAAACTCCCGGCTGAGACCATCAAAGAGTTTTACAACAAAGAATACGGAACCGATACAATGGAAATTCATAAAGATGCCCTAAACGAAAATGACATCGTGCTAATACATGACGATTTGTTGGCAACAGGAGGAACAATGCAAGCGGCATACAATCTCGTAAAAAAATTTAACATAAAAGAGATTTACATGAACTTCATCCTTGAACTGACAGCCCTAAAAGGACGTGAAACTTTAAACAGTGAAATCAACGATAAAATAACAAGTTTGATTCAATACTAAACCGAATTATCCCGTGGATACAAATTCCCACATAAAAACCATTTTGTCAGGACTTCCCGAAAAGCCGGGAATATATCAATTTCTTGACACTAATAATACGATCATTTATGTGGGAAAAGCAAAAAGTCTGAAAAAACGAGTTTCATCTTATTTCAACAAGCAACACGAATACAGAAAGACACGTGTTCTTGTCAAGAAAATAGCAGATATCGACTACATCATCGTAGAAAATGAAAACGATGCATTACTGTTGGAAAACAGCTTGATAAAAAAACACAAGCCGAGATACAACGTCATGCTGAAAGATGATAAAACCTATCCGTCGATTTGCATCACCAACGAACATTTTCCACGTATTTTCAAAACCCGAAAGATCATCCGAAACGGATCACAATATTTCGGGCCATACAGTTCCGTGATAACCATCCACATATTATTGGATTTAATCAAACAACTTTATCCGATCCGGACATGCAAGTTAGATCTTTCTCCGGAAAAAATACAACAAAGAAAATACAAAGTATGCCTGCAATATCATATAAAAAAATGCCTCGGGCCTTGTGAATCATTCCAAAAAGAAGAAGATTACAATCGGGATATTTCGAATATTAAAGAGATCCTGAAAGGAAATTCCCAAAAAATTTCTCAATATCTTTTTAAAGAAATGGAAGAGGCAGCCTCAAAATTAAAATTCGAAGAGGCACAATTCATCAAAGAAAAATACGAAATCATCGAACAATACAGAAGCAAATCCGTCATTGTAAGCCCGACGATCATTAACGCCGATATTTTTTCCTGTGAAGTCACGGAACAATCCGGATACGTCAACTACCTGCATGTCGTAAACGGAACCATTGTACAAGCTCATACTTTTGAATACAAAAAGAAGCTGGATGAAAATAAAGAAGAAATTTTAGGATTCGGAATAGCGGAAATTCAAGAAAAGTTCGAAAGAAAATTCGGAGAAATAATCGTGCCTTTTTTACCGGAAGACCCGGAACTATACCATGCAACGTTCGTCATCCCTCAAAAAGGAGATAAAAAAAAATTGCTTGATCTTTCCATCCAAAATGTAAAACAATATAAATTTGATATTCTCAAACAGCAGGAAAAATTAAATCCGGAGCAACGTACAATCAGAATATTAACCACGCTGCAAAAAGATTTGCATTTAAAAGAACTGCCATGGCACATCGAATGCTTCGACAATTCAAATACACAAGGAACAAACCCTGTCGCCGCCTGCGTCGTCTTTAAAAAAGCCAAACCGGCAAAAAAAGATTACCGTCATTTCAATATAAAAACCGTTGAAGGCCCCAATGATTTCGCATCCATGAAAGAAGTTGTTTTCAGGCGTTATAAGCGACTTTCGGACGAAAAACAAGACCTTCCTCAACTCATCATCGTAGACGGCGGAAAAGGGCAATTGAGCAGTGCAAAAGAAGCGATAAGTGACTTGGGACTTTACGGAAAAATCGGCTTGATAGGAATCGCCAAGCGATTAGAAGAAATCTATTTTCCTGAAGATTCGATTCCCCTCTATTTAGATAAAAATTCGGAAAGCTTGAAACTCATCCAAAACATGAGGGATGAAGCACATCGATTCGGAATTACTCACCACAGAAACCAACGCACCAAAAAGCAAGTCGAATCCGAATTAGATCATATCACAGGAGTCGGGCAAAAAACCAAAGAAGCATTACTGAAATATTTTAAAAGTGTAAAAAGAATCAAAGAAGCATCAAAAGAAGAACTGATCGATTTATTGGGAAAATCGAAAGCAGAGAAAATAATTGACGGGTTACAATAGCAGAAAAAATGTTATGAGTCAAAAATTCAAACACAAATCCAGCTTCTAATTCATCATTAAAAAATGAGAGTATTGATTCAACGGGTATCAGAAGCATCGGTAGCAATACACGAAACCATAAAATCCTCCATTCGTTCAGGACTGCTGGTTTTTGTCGGAATAGAAGACAGTGACAACCCGGAAGATATAACATGGTTATGCAAAAAAATCGTCAATCTGAGAATTTTCGACGATGAAAACAGAATCATGAACAAATCCGTCATTGATATAAACGGCGAAATATTAGTTGTCAGTCAATTTACGTTACATGCCTCCACACAAAAAGGGAATCGTCCTTCCTATATCAGAGCATCCAAACCTGAAAAAGCAATTCCCATGTATGAAATGTTCTGCGTGGAACTTTCCGAAGTGCTCGGCAAAGCAATTCAAACAGGTGTCTTCGGAGCAGAGATGAAAGTATCATTAATCAATGACGGCCCGGTAAGTATTTGGATTGATTCGAAGCAAAAAGAATAAAAGAGATTTGCATAGTATTCAATCATTCAAAATCCCTCAATATGTTCCACACGAAACATAGGAAAAAAATATCACCCTCATTTTCAATATTTTTATAGATTTTTATTCCGGGAAATAATTTTTTTGAAAAAAATCTGCAAAAAAATATCCATATATAAAAAATTATATATATTTGATGCCAAAATAACAACATGTTTAACTTATTTTTAAACAATCATGAAAAAGCATTTTTTCATAAAAAGTCTGTATACATTTTTAACATTATTTTTCTTAATAAATCAAAATATACAAGCGCAAAATCCGGTTTCAAAATTCGGAGAAGTCAATGATTATGAAATCAATATGACAAGTTATCCCGAAGACACGACAGCCACAGCCGTAGTCTTATCGGAAAAAGGAGAAACCCGATTTATTTATGATGAGCAATCCGGATTTCGTTACAAATACGACTATCAGGTAAAAATAAAAATCTTAAAACCTGAAGGAATAGAAGAAGCGAATGAAACGATCGAATATACAAACATAAATTCCAAGTCACGGGAAGAAATTTCGGGACTTTCCGGCACTACTTACAATCTTGAAGATGGAAAAATTGTTAAAGCCAAACTGTCCAAAGAATTTATAAACGACGAGAAATATGACGAAAAGTTTTTCCGCAAAAAATTCACCCTGCCGGCCGTAAAAGTCGGTTCAGTCATTGAATATAAATACACCATCTACTCCGATTTTTTTTATGATTTAAGGGATTTCCGGTTTCAACACCATATTCCCGTCGTGAAAACTACTTATGATATAATCATTCCGGAATATTACCATTATAATATTGAAATGCGCGGTTATGAATCTATCATCTCCAAGCAGGAAGCCGTATCAGAAAAGTTCACCATCCGATACAGCCATATCGAAGAAAACGGACGTACCTACCATGAAAGTTACGATATAAACAGCAACAGCAAAAGATACTATTTTGAAGGAAAAAATATTCCGGCACTCAAAGACGAACCGTTTGTCTGGTGTTTGGATGATTATATTTCAAAAGTAAGCTTCGAACTGCAAAGCATACACTACCCGCAAAGTACCGTCAAAAATTTCAGCAGCGATTGGGCAACTGTAGACAAAGAATTGCTGGATGCAAGTTCGTTCGGAGGGAATTTGAAAAAAAACGACATGGTTAAAGATCTGGTCAAAGAATTTGACACGATAAGCAATCCGGTATCCAAAGTCATTCAAATTCAAAACATGATTAAAAGTACGGTCAAATGGAATGAAAAAAACCGGCTTACATCCGATGACATAAAAAATGCACTCAAAACCGGACTGGGAAGTAGTGCAGACATGAACTTTTTATTGATTAACGCACTGAATGCCGCCGGAATAGAAGCTTTTCCTGTGGTCATGAGCACCCGCAGCAACGGTACACTTCCTTTCTCTCACCCGTCCATTTCAGCACTCAATTATTTCATCACGGGAATAAAAATCGACACGGTGACTTATTTCACCGACGTATCCGCAAAATCAGGATCTTTGAACATTTTACCCCAAACGTGTTTAGTAAACAGAGCAAGAAGCATTAAAGAAAACGGACGTTCCCAATGGGTGAATCTAACCAAAGTATCGTCGGGAAACATTACCAAAAATATCTCATGCAAATTTGAAGACGGTGTTTATACCGCAACAATCAACACTTGGTACAAAGATGAATCTGCGTATGATTTTCGGTTAAATCAAAACAATTACAAAGACGAAGACGAGTATAGGGAAATTTTAGAGTCAAAATTCGCAGGAGCGATCGACAATTATTCCACAACCGGAATTGAAAATACATCTGCTCCCATCAATGAAAAATTCAAAGTAAAAACCAATATCGGCACAGGCGGCGAATACATCTACCTGACGGCACTGTTTGAACCGCAATTTACAGAAAACAGATTCAAATCGGAAGAACGGAAATTACCGATCGAATTCAATTATCCCATCACCTTCAGAGAAAATATATCGATTGAAATTCCGGAAGGTTACACCGTGGAAGACTTACCCAAATCCGAAAAGTACACATTTGACGATGGAAGCAAAATAAGCTGTTTGTATCAAATCATACATCAAGACAACACTATTTTTTTAAAATACAATTTTACGCAAAAAGAAATCATGTTCATAAATACAGATTACGAACATTTGAAAAATTTCTTTGCCAAAATAGTAAGTAAAAGCGGGGAAAAAATCATTTTAAAAAAGATGTGATCTACTAAAATCCGAGAAAAACAACCACATGAAAAAATATCTTTTTATTGCCTTATTGGGAATATTTACCGGCCGGCTTGTAGTTGCCCAAGATTATCCTGTTTTACTCATTCCCGACAGTCTTACAAAAAATGCAAACACTGTTATCAGAAATTATAACATTAATTTTATACAAAACGACGTAAACGACGGGATTTCAAAAATATCCAAAACCATAACCATCCTGAACAGTAAAGGCAAAAATGATGCGATGATATACATTCTGCAAGATAAATTTCATGAATTAACTGATTTTTCCTGTACCATACGAAATTCGGAAGGAATGATATTAAAAAAAGTAAAAAAAGGAGATTTGACCACATCATCATTTTCCGAATCATTTGCATCAGATGACAAATATTCTTTCTATGAATGCCAAGCTCCCTCCTACCCGTTCACGATAGAATACAATTATCAAATAAAATATAAAAACGGAATCATCGGTTACCCGGTTTTCGATCCGATAAATAACTATGCCCGGTCAGTTGAAACGGCAAATTATCAAATCGAAATTCCGTCAAATATGACCATTCGTTATAAAGTTTCAAATTATGACAATCCGATTGACAGCCTCGTCACAAACAACAAAAAAATATATACATGCAATATAGCCGGTCTTAAAGCCCAAAACGAAGAACCGCTGTCTCCCCCCATAACCGAATACGTTCCTTATGTAATATTCGGGCCGACAAATTTTTGTTATGACGGATTTTGCGGAAACATGTCCGACTGGAACTCTTACGGAAAATGGATTTTTCAATTATTAGCGGAAAGAGATCAATTATCCCCCGATTTCAAAGAAAAAATCCGATCATTAACCGAAAATGCAAAATCAGATAAAGAAAAGGCGAAAATCTTGTATGAATATTTACAAGCAAACATGCGCTATGTAAGCATACAATTAGGTATCGGCGGATTTCGTCCCGCCTCGGCATCCGATGTCCAAAGAACGGGGTTCGGAGACTGTAAGGGTCTCTCAAATATGATGAAAGCCATGTTGAACGCTGTTAATATTCCGTCAATTTATACTGTAATAAGAATGGATGAAAAAGAAAAACGGATATACACCGATTTCCCGAACTTTATACAATTTAACCATGTCATCCTTTGTGTCCCGTTCAAAAATGATTCCCTTTGGTTGGAATGCACATCAAAAACAACGCCTTTCGGATATATACACAATGGCATATCAGGACATGATGCACTTCTCATTACCGAAAACGGAGGAAAATTATGCCGGTTACCCTCTTATCCTGACAGCCTGAACAAGTCCGTCTCCAATCTGAATATCATTTTAACCGAAGATGGTACGGCAACCGGAAAAGTAAGTTATAACTATTATTTGGATCAATATGAATCGTCTGTACATACATTCGAAACAAACGATCCCCAAAAACAAAATGATTATCTGACAAAAAGTATGAAATCGGGAAAGGTAAAAATCCTGAACATCCATTCAAATATCAATAAATCAGCTGATCCTGAAATAAAAATCGATTACGATTTCATTGCCGAAGATTTCGCAAACAGATCTTCAAACAGACTATTTTTTCCAATATGCCCGATAAAAAAAATCGATTACAACATATTTTCAAGTTCAAAAAGAGAACATGATATCAAAATAAACAACGGATACAATGATTCGGATTCCATCAACATTCAGATACCGGAAGGTTATTCTCCCGAATCATTACCGAACGACATAACAGTAACAACTCCATACGGCATATATATCTCAAAAATTAAATACGAAGACGGAAAGTTAAAACATTTTCAGAACATTCAAATTTTCCGGAAAAGACATTCTAAAGATGACTATAAAAACATCAAAACCTTTTTTGAAAAGATAAACGAATCAATAAACCGGAGTGTCGTAATTAAAAAAATATGATTATCTATATACAGATAACATCAACTAAGCATGTCATAAAAAATAATTTATATTTTAAACACCAAGTCACAAAGACGGAAAGGCGCGAAGTTTAGAATCTTTGTGACGTGGCGTCTTTGCATCTTCGCGTTTAAAATATTAGACATTAAATTCTGCCATGTACTTAAACCGGAATTATTATAAATTAAGTATTTTTAAAAGAAAAATCCGATACCGAAATTGAAAAAAAGCCCTATATTTGCAGGGAATGTTCACTTTTACATTGGCATAAAAACCATGAAACATACAATTTGTACATTTACATTTTTGCATTGTTTGTGTATACTCACTTTTTCCGTGTACGCAAACGGAATAAAGAATAAAACATAAATCAATCTAATATGTCATATCGTCCTAACAACTCCCTCTCCGAAGAAGTTCTCGAACACACCAAGGTTAACAGCGCCGGATGCTACCAGTGCGGCAAATGTTCAGCGGGGTGTCCTTTGGCCGAAGAAATGGACTATACTTCAAGCATGGTCATGCGAATGCTGCAAACGGAAGATAAAGCAATTGAAAAAGAACTGTTGAAATCGCAAAGCATTTGGTTGTGCTCTTCTTGCGAAATGTGCATTTCCCGTTGCCCGATGTCAATCGATATTCCGAAAGTCATGGATTACCTGCGGCAAAAATCCGTGAAAGAAGGGCTACAAAACAAAACGGCGGACAAAAACATTGTCGCTTTTCACCGTTCATTTCTGGATATGATTCAATTAACAGGCCGTTCGTATGAACCGGGAATGATCATGGACTACAAATTGAGAAGTAAAGATTTCTTCCAAGATTTAACCATGGCACCGAAAATGTTCAGTCGAGGCAAGTTACCGATTTTTCCCGAATCGGTGAAAAACCGCAAGAATATTCAAGATATTTTCAAAAAAAGTAAAAAAGAAAGTATTTAACATGAAAAAGAAATTAGGATTTTACCCCGGTTGTTCCTTGGAAGGAACCTCAAGAGAATACAGTGAATCCGTGATTTCTCTTGCCAAACGATTTGACATCGAATTGGAGGCTGTCCCCGATTGGAACTGCTGCGGAGCATCCTCCGCTCATAATTTAAACAAAATACTTTCGTTGGCGCTTCCCGCAAGAATATTGGCACAAGCCGAAAAAGCGGGAATAAAAGAAATTCTGGTTCCCTGCGCGGCTTGTTCGAATCGGTTGATCACCACGCAACACGAATTATTCGAAGAACCCGAATTGAAAAAAGAAGTGGAAGAAACAACGGGAATGTCCCTCTCTGCTCCGATTCGGATCTTAAATGTGATTCAATTCATTCAGGAATATATCGTTCCCGAATTGCCGAATAAAAAAGTCAATGCTTTCGACAAAAAAGTGGCTTGTTATTACGGCTGTCTGCTGGTTCGTCCGCACGATATTTTGCAATTCGACCGTTTGGAAGACCCGCAAAGCATGGACGAAATCATGAAAACATCGGGAGCCGAACCGATTGACTGGCCGTTCAAAACCGAATGCTGCGGAGCAGGTTTATCGTTAAGCCGAAGCGACTTAATCGGAAAATTATCGGGAAAAATCGTTAACGAAGCCACCGAAAGAGGCGCCGAAGCTATTATCGTTGCCTGTCCGATGTGTCATGCCAATCTGGATATGAGACGTCCCGTCATTAATAAATATATGGGTAAAAAACTGAATATCCCTGTTCTTTATATCACACAAGTCATCGGAATGGTTTGCGGATTAAGCCCGAAAGACACGGGAATCAAACGTCATTTGGTAAAAGTAAATATAAATTAAATAAGTAAACGAAATTCAAGTCCGAAAACTTGTTCATCCGTTTACTCGTCAACTGAAATTATGGCACGAATAGGAGTTTTTGTATGTCATTGCGGCGAAAACATTTCGGCGACGGTAGATTGTGAAAATGTATCGGAACGCGCCGCAAAACTGCCCGGAGTGGTTTACAGCACCGATTACAAATACATGTGTTCCGATCCCGGACAATCGAAAATCAAAGAAGCGATTATCGAACATAAGCTTACAGGAGTCGTTGTTTCGGCCTGTTCTCCGCGAATGCACGAACCGACTTTCAGAAAAGCCTGCGCCGAAGCCGGTTTAAATCCGTATCTCTGCGAAATGGCCAACATTCGCGAACAATGTTCATGGGTTCACGAAAAAAGCGAAACAACCACGAATAAAGCCTTTGATTTGGTGCGTATGTTGGTTGAAAAAGTAAAAAATAATCATCCGCTCGAATCCATTAAAGTACCCGTAAACAAAACGGCAGTCGTTGTCGGCGGAGGCGTTGCGGGAATCCAAACGTCGCTGGACATCGCCAATGCAGGACATAAAGTCATTTTGGTGGAAAGAGAACCTTCCATCGGCGGACACATGTCGCAGCTTTCGGAAACATTTCCCACGCTGGACTGTTCCCAATGCATTCTTACCCCGCGAATGGTGGAAGTGGCACAGCATCCGAACATTACACTTTATACATATTCCGAATTAGAACATACGGACGGATTTATCGGAAATTTCAACGTCCGCATCCGTCGGAAAGCAAGAAGCATAAACGAAAAATTATGTACGGGTTGCGGATTATGCTGTACCAAATGTCCGGCCAAAAAAATAGAAAGCGAATTTGAACAAGGATTAGCGTACAGAACGGCCATTTATGTTCCGTTTCCTCAAGCCGTTCCGAACAAACCCGTCATCGACAGAGTAAATTGCCGGTATTTCCAAACAGGAAAATGTAAAGTCTGCCAAAAACTTTGTCCCACAGGAGCCGTCGATTTCGAACAAAAAGACGAAATCATCGAAGTCAAAGCGGGAGCCATCGTACTTGCAACCGGGTTTGAAGTCAAAAACACCGATTTCTTCCCTGAATACGGTTTCGGAAAATATAAAGATGTCATCAACGGACTGCAATTCGAACGATTGGCATCGGCATCAGGACCGACACAAGGAGAAATCCGACGTCCGTCCGACGGAAAAATCCCCGAAAAAATTGTTTTCGTAGCCTGTGCCGGTTCGCGCGATGTCGCCAAAGGCATTCCTTACTGTTCGAAAATTTGTTGCATGTACACGGCTAAACACGCCATGTTGTACAAACATAAAGTTCACGAAGGAACACCGTATGTTTTTTACATGGACATTCGCGCAGCAGGTAAAAACTACGACGAGTTCACACGACGGGCCATTGAAGAAGACGGGGCAAAATACATTCGCGGACGTGTGGCGAACATCTACGAAAAAAACGGAAAACTGATTGTCAAAGGAGCAGATACTCTAATGAACGGAAGACCCGTCGAAATAGACGCGGATATGGTGGTATTGGCAACCGCCGCTGTATCGTGCGAAGGTTCCGAATCATTGGCACAAAAACTACACGTTTCGTACGATTCATATAAATTCTTTGCCGAAGCACATCCCAAATTGAAACCTGTAGAAACCAACACAGCAGGAATCTATCTGGCGGGAGCATGTCAAGCGCCGAAAGACATCCCCGAATCCGTTGCCGCAGCATCGGGAGCAGCCGCAAAAGTTATTTGTCTGTTTGCCGGCAGCGAATTAACGCGCGAACCCATCGTGGCCAAAGTGAACCGCATGCCGCCTCCTATTTTCTCGACTTGCATGGGATGCGGAATGTGTAAAGAGGTTTGTCCGTATCAAGCCATCGATAAAGAAGAAATCAAAAACAGAAACGGAGAAACCATTAAAACGATTGCCAAAATCAATCCCGGATTATGTCAAGGTTGCGGAATTTGTGTTTCTTTCTGCAAATCCAAATCCATCGACTTGGAAGGATATTCAAATAAACAGGTGTATGAAGAAGTGTTGGCATTATTAAATAGTTAGTAGACAAGTAAACAAGTTGACGAGTTGGGGTAAGTCAGGGAAAATAGAAAAATAAGTAAAAATAGCATTAGGTTCAGCTTCCGAATTAGAAACTCAACTTATCATTTCTGTAGAGCTTCAATTTATGAATAAAGAAAATTTTGAATTATTAAACAATATGAATAACCAAATAATCAAGATGTTATCATCATTAATAAAAGCAGTAAGCAAATAGACGAGTAAACGAGTTGACAAGTTAGTGGTAAGTCACATTAACCAATTAAAAATACTGAATTCAGTACTTGTCAATTCGTTTACGCGCCAACTCGTTTACTAAAAAATATTAATTAACCCGTAAACTTTAAATGAGTCCGAGTTGTCAACTCATTTACTTGTTTACTCGTCAACTAAAATATGTTTGAACCGAAAATAGTCGCATTTGTGTGCAACTGGTGCACATACGCAGGGGCTGACCTGACGGGAACCAACCGGATCAAGTATTCACCCGACGTAAAAATTATTCGTTTTCCGTGTACGGGACGCATTGATTTTATGTTGCTGATAAAAGCATTTTCCAACGGAGCCGACGGAATCATCGTATCGGGATGCCATCCGAACGATTGTCATTATACGTCGGGAAATTTCCATGCACGCCGCCGCTGGACGATTTTCCGCAGTTTGTTGGATTTTATGGGAATCGATGTCAACCGCATTACATTCACGTGGGTATCCGCAGCCGAAGGAGCCAAATGGGCCGAAGTGGTTGATTCAACCGTCGAAAAAATAAAAAAATTAGGCCCGTATAAAGAATACCGGCCCATTGCTAACGAAATAGTGGAGGAGTAATATGTCGACAATGATCGAAACGGCAAAAAAATTATTGAAAAACGGAGATGTAAACATCGTCATCGGATACAGCGAAGGAAGCCAAGGGCGCGTTCGACCGTTTTTCGCGCGCAACGAAGAAGAAGCGGAAAACCTTGTTTACGATAATCGCTGCACGCAAAACCTCGCCATGTATGTATCCAAGAAAGAAATCTCAAAATACGGGAAACCTGCTATTGTCGCTAATATTCACACGCTTCGCGGAATCATTCGTCTGGCGGTGGAAAACCAAATAAAAGACGGTGATTTAATTGCTTTGCATATAAATGACAAAGATGAAATGACAGTTTGCTCCACGTTGGAGGAAATCGAAACACATTTGGCGACTGTCACGCCTCAAATCAGCGACGAAGATAAAGTCATGATTGAAAAACTCGATGCAATGTCCCTCACGGAACGCCGGAATTTCTGGGAAAAAGAAATGGAAAATTGCATCAAGTGCTATGCCTGCCGTCAAGCATGTCCGTTGTGTTATTGCACTCAATGTACGGTGGAAGTGAATCAACCGCAATGGATCCCCGTCGAAGCAAGCATCGACGGAAATCTGGAATGGCATATTATGCGCGCCATGCACTTGTCGGGACGTTGCATTTCGTGCGGACAATGCGGCGATGCCTGCCCCGTCGGCATTCCCATTCATCTGCTGCCCATGAAACTGTCCCAAGAAGTGAAAAACATTTACGGAAGCATTTCAGGAATGAATCGCAGTGAAGGCTGTGCAATGGCAACTTATCAACCCGGCGACAAAGAGAATTTTATCGGATAACCCGACTCAAACGAAATAAAATGAATACTCAGATAAAAATCCTTAAATCAGCAAACTACATTAAGCTGCTGCAAAAACTGTTTGATCATAAAAAAAACATATACGGTCCCGTCCGGCAAGGCAAACGGATCGGTTACCAAAAAATCAATTCGGCAAATGAGTTGGCGACCGATTTCATCATTCCCGATATGTCGGCCAAGTCGTTTGTTTTTCCGTGTATCGAAAAGCTTTTTTCTTTTACGAAAGATAAAGAAAACGTTGAAATTCAAAATTTAAACTTAGACAATATTCCCGAAAAAATAATTGTCGGCATTCGTCCATGCGATGCATTAGGAATGAAAAGCCTGAAAGCAATTTTCGGCCGGGACCCTGCCGATTCGATATTCCAAACCCGGCTGGAGCGCACCACTTTCATCGGATACGCTTGCAACCAAGCGGATGATTACTGCTTTTGCACCTCCATCAACGGCGGGCCGGGCAACACCGAAGGAAGCGACATTTTATTGACCAAAACAGATTCAGGCGATTACATTGCCGAAATCATCACGCCGAAAGGAGAATCAATCGTTGCATCAGCACCTGAATTATTCGAAGACGGAAGCGGTTTGGACAAACAAAAATATTTGGCGGATGTTCCCAAACGTTTCGACGATTCAAATCTGGAAAATAAAATGAAGGCGGCTTTTGATACCAATGTATTCGACGAATACGCCATTCGCTGTATCGGATGCGCCGCATGTGCTTATGTATGCCCGACCTGTGCCTGTTTCGATATTCAAGACAGAACCAAAGGCAGTAAAGGAGAACGCATCCGCACATGGGACAGTTGTGGTTTAAAGCTTTTCACCTTACACACTTCGGGACACAATCCGCGCGAAACACAAGGAGTACGCTGGAGACAACGTTTAATGCACAAATTCTCTTATATGCCCGAACGCTTGGAAGTGAGAGGTTGCGTAGGATGCGGACGCTGCTCCCGCCGTTGTCCCGTCGACATGAACATTGCCGAAAGTATCAATATAATAACCGATGAAAATATTATCTGATCAGCAACATTGACAGATCAGTAAATGAACACATTAACGAGAATATGGAACAAAATATATATTTACCGTATCGCATGAAGATTGTGAAAATCACGGAAGAAGCGCCTTTCGTTCGAACTTTCCGGTTGGAATTTATAAATCCCGAAGAAGGTGAAAAATTTACGTTTAAAACAGGACAATTTGCCGAATATTCCGTTTTCGGCGAAGGAGAATCCACGTTTTGCATTGCTTCGCCGCATACGAGAAAAGGTTACGTTGAATGCACGTTTCGTCAGGCAGGACGAGTAACCACTGCTTTATCTAATTTGGAAGAAGGAGACCTCATTGGTTTTCGCGGACCCTACGGAAATATTTTTCCCATTGATCAATGGAAGGATAAAAATCTGGTATTCATTGCGGGAGGAATTGCGCTTCCGCCGATGCGCAGCGTAATCTGGTCGTGTTTGGATAACCGCGGAAATTACAAAGAGATCACCGTATTTTACGGGGCTAAAACCGCAAACGATTTAGTGTATAAACACGAATTAAAAGAATGGGAAGAACGTCCCGACATAAAACTTTACACCACCGTTGACCCGGGTGGTGAAACTCCCGACTGGAAAGGAGAAGTAGGATTTGTTCCGGCTATTGTCGATAAATTCGCACCTACTGCGGAAAATACCATTGCCATTGTTTGCGGCCCTCCGGTGATGATTAAAAATACATTTCCCGTATTGAAAAAATTAGGCTTCGCCGACGAAAACATTTATACCACGCTCGAAAACAGAATGAAGTGCGGTTTCGGAAAATGCGGCCGTTGCAATGTGGGGAAAACCTACGTCTGTAAAGACGGACCTGTATTTACGGCAGCTCAATTGGCCGAATTACCGAACGAGTATTAAGGCATCTAAAACTTTTTAACGTTAAAATCGTTATAAATAATAGCAGTCTCAATAAATTTTAATCTTATTAATCAAACTCCGATGCTTCTCTTTGGAAGGAGGAGGGAGCTTTAAAACTAATCGCTCATGGGAAAATTTGTTGTAAGTACCCGTAAAAACGGAGAATTTCAATTTGTTTTAAAAGCAGGAAACGGACAAATTATTTTGGTAAGCGAAGGTTATACCACAAAAACCGCTTGCTTAAAAGGAGTGGAAGCGGTAAAGAAAAATGCTCCGATTGATGAACGATATGAACGTAAAACATCCAAAAACGACAAACATTTTTTCAATTTAAAAGCAAGCAACGGACAAATCATCGGAACAAGTGAAATGTATGAAAGTAAAGCCGCCTGCGAAAACGGTATCGAATCGGTAAAAAAGAATGCACCCGATGCAGATGTTGAAGATGAAACCGTAAAATAACGGAAAACAAATAATCATTACCGTTATGACCCTCGAAGAACTCCAACGACAAATCGACGACTGGATAAAAGTATATGGCGTCCGTTATTTCAGCGAACTGACAAACATGGCTGTTTTAACCGAAGAAGTCGGGGAATTGGCACGAATCATGGCACGTACTTACGGAGATCAATCATTTAAAAAAAGCGACGAAAAACACTCGCTGAGCGATGAAATCGCCGATGTGCTTTGGGTATTGGTTTGCATCGCCAATCAAACGGGAGTGAATTTGACCGAAGCCATGACAAAAAACATGGAAAAGAAAACGGACAGAGATAAAGACAGACATTTAAATAATAACAAATTACAATCATAAAAATGGGAAAATACACCGACATCTTAAAAGAATATAAATTCAATCTTTCTGACGAAGAAATCAAGAATGAAATTCAAAAATTACAACCGAAAGTCAATAAAGAAACACTCAAACTATTGTTCGGGTGTATGGATTTTACCTTCCTGAATACCACCGACAATGCAAGCCATGTCAAAAAAATCACCGAAAAATTAAATGCTTTCGAAAACGAATTTAATGAAATGCCCAATGTAGCGGCAGTATGCGCTTATCCTTCATTAATTCAACCTTTGCGGAAATATCTTACGGTAAACGATATTGCAATTGCTTCGGTTGCGGGTGGTTTTCCGAGCGCTCAAACATTTATCGAAGTAAAAATAGCCGAAACCGCTTTGGCTGTTGCCGAAGGTGCTCAAGAAATAGATGTGGTGATGTCGATCGGTAAATTTTTGGAAGGAAAATACGATGAAGTCGGCGAAGAACTGGAAGAAATTAAACATTCCTGCAGAGAAGCCAAATTGAAAGTCATTTTGGAAACAGAAGTTTTAACATCAGCCGATATTTATAAAGCCTCACTGATCGCCATGTATGCCGGTGCAAACTTCATCAAAACATCTACAGGAAAACTCTCCGTCGGCGCCACACCCGAAGCGGCATACATTATGTGCAGAAGCATTGCCGATTTTTACAAAAAAACAAATCTGGAAGTAGGATTTAAAGCGTCGGGAGGAGTTGCAACAACATCCGATGCGGTTATTTATTATGCCATTGCGGAAAATATTTTAGGAAAAGAACGGGTGAACCGTAACTTGTTCAGAATCGGTGCAAGCCGATTAGCCAATAATTTATTAAGCAACATTTATGAAAAAACGATCGTTTTCTTTTAAAAGAAACACGAACTATTTATCTCTTTTAACCAAATATTCCAATAAGTAAACAAATGAATTTTTAATTTCCCCTTCGGGCATATCCGAAAGTAAATCAAATGTTTTGCGGCGGTAGTCTTCCATGACCTTTTCGGCATAATCGACACCGCCGTTTTCTTTTGCAAAATTCACGATTTTCCGAATATTTTCTTCCGAAAAATCTTTATGACTAATGATAGTTATAATTTCCTTATTATCAGACTCTTTACTATTGCGAACAGCATATATGAGAGGTAATGTAACCTTCCCTTCTCTAATATCATTTCCGGTAGGTTTCCCGATATTTTTGTCATCAAAATAATCAAAAATATCATCTTTTATCTGGAATATGATCCCTATATTTTCACCCGTTTTCCGCATCAACTCCATCTTTTCATCCGAAGCATTTACAGAAGCCGCACCGGCAGTAGCACAAGCCGCAAACAAAGCAGCGGTCTTTTGTCTGATTACATCAAAATAAATATTTTCATCTATAATATTCTGTTTAGATACATTTAATTGATTAATTTCGCCATTTGATAAGTCTCTGCCCAAATAAGAAATAATGCGAAGAATCTGCAAATTATCGGTTTCGGTTGCCAAAGTCAACGAAGAAGCCAAAAAGAAATCACCGGCAAGCACAGCCACTTTATTATCGAAAACCGCATTGATCGAAGATTGTCCGCGACGTTTCATACTGTCGTCCACAACATCATCATGCAAAAGACTCGCCGTGTGAAGCAATTCCAAAGAAACAGCCACCTCTGTGGTTTTTTTATTCGGTTCGCCACAAAATTTAGCTGAAAGATAAGTCAACATCGGACGAATTCTTTTTCCGTTTTTATTAAAAACAAAATCAATAACATCGTTCAACAACACATTATTGCTTTTCAACGTTTCGGAAATAATTTCGTCAAAATTTTTCAGTTCGTTTTCTATCGGCTTTTTAATTAATAAAAGAAATTCGTCCATCGGGCATGCAAAATTGAAGCGCAAAATTAGTAATAAAAAGCAGATAAATGCCTTAAATCACTATAAATTAAGTTATGAGTTACAAGTCGGTCAAAAAGTATCACACAAACCATTTATGAAAATATATTTGAAAAATTTAACTGAATTTGATGAACGGATTTTCCCGAACTGTTTCATCAAGAGAAAATAATTCGTAATTTTGTTTTTTACAAATGATGACCATTCGTACGCTTTGTACTTGTTAATCTGTAATGAATAATTGAAAAATGAATCCTAAAAAACTATTCTTACTTGATGCTTATGCACTGATTTACAGAGCTTATTATGCATTCATTAAAAATCCGCGCGTCAATTCCAAAGGTGAAAACACTTCTGCCATATTCGGATTTGTAAATACGTTGGAAGATGTTCTGAAAAAAGAAAACCCTTCCCATATCGCGGTTGTGTTCGACCCTGCCGGACCCACTTTCCGCCATGAAATATATGAACAATATAAAGCTCAACGCCAAGAAACACCGGAGGATATTCGGAAGGCCGTGCCGGTCATCAAAGAAATTTTACACGCATATAATATTCCCGTCATCGAAGTACCGAAATACGAAGCAGACGATGTTATCGGAACATTATCCATATCAGCCGACAAAGCGGGATACACCGTTTACATGATGACTCCAGACAAAGATTACGGACAATTGGTATCTGAAAACAGATTGATTTACAAGCCGAAACATAACAGTTCCGAATTTCAAATCATGGGAGTGGAAGAAGTAAAAAAACGATTCGAAATCGAAAATACATCACAAGTAATTGATATATTGGGACTTATGGGAGATAAAAGCGATAATATTCCCGGATGTCCGATGGTCGGAGAAAAAACTGCCGTCAAATTAATCGAAGAATTTGAAAATATTGATAATCTGCTTGCCAATACGAACAAACTGAAAGGTGCTCTTAAAAAGAATATTGAAGAAAACAAAGACATCATTCTTTTCAGTAAATTTTTGGCGACCATAAAAACAGATGTCCCGATCGAATTTCATGAAGAAGATTTTTCCCGAAAGGATATAAACGAACAAAAATTGAATGACATTTTCGAAGAACTCGAATTTAGAACCTTCATCAACCGAATCATTAACAAAAATAAAATACCTGTTTCTTCTCCCACGGTAAAAAATATTCCCGTTCAAGGCTCCCTTTTTGATATATTTGAAGGTAACCCGACGGAAGAAAAAAAATATTCAAATCTCAGCGACTTAAGTTCCATTCCTCACCAATATTATCTAATTGATAATGAAGAGAAAAGAAGCAATTTAATTACTGAATTATCATGTCAAAAATCGGTGGCATTTGACACAGAAACCACCGGAATTTCTCCCATCGAATCGGAAATGGTGGGAATGTCGTTTTGTTTTAAAGAAAATGAAGCCTATTATGTTCCGGTTCCGAAAGAAAAATCGGGAGTACAAAAAATTGTTAATGAATTTAAAGATTTTTTTGCCGATGAAACTATTGAAAAAATAGGACAGAACATTAAATATGACATTCTGATTTTAAAAAATTATGAGATCGAAGTAAAAGGTAAATTTTTCGATACCATGATCGCTCATTATTTGATTCAGCCCGAATTAAATCACGGTATGGATTATTTGGCAGAAATATATTTGAAATATAAAACCATTCATATCGAAGAATTAATCGGCCCGAGAGGAAAAAATCAGTTAAATATGCGAAACATTCCCGTCGAAAAGGTGGCGGAATATGCTGCAGAAGATGCCGATGTGACTTTTAAATTGAAAAATATTTTCAAAAAAGAACTTCAAACAAATAATTTGGAATCGCTGTTTTATGACATAGAAATGCCTCTTTCAAAGGTTCTTGCGGATATTGAATGGACCGGAGTAAAAATCGACACAGATGCGTTGCACAAATCGTCGAAAACACTGACGAAACAAATGACGGAAATCGAAAACGAAATTTATGAAATTGCCGAAACAAAATTCAATGTAAATTCGGCGCGTCAAATCGGTGAAATACTTTTCGACAAGCTCAAGATACAGGAAAAAGCAAAAAAGACGAAAACAGGGCAATATTCCACCTCTGAAGAAGTATTGGAAAACCTGAAAGGAAAACATCCTATCATCGATAAAATACTGGAATACAGGATGCTCAAAAAATTACTGAGTACCTATATTGATGCGCTTCCGTTATTGATCAACAAAAAAACGGGAAAAATCCATACTTCATTTAACCAAACAGTGACCGCAACCGGAAGATTAAGTTCCACCAACCCGAACCTGCAAAACATTCCCGTCAGAGACGAAATCGGAAAAAAAATCAGAAGAGCTTTCATCGCCGAAGAAGAATGCGTTTTTTTCTCTGCCGATTATTCACAAATAGAATTACGGATCATGGCCCATTTAAGCGGAGACGAAAATATGATTTCCGATTTTCTTTCCGATCTTGACATTCATGCAGCCACAGCCGCAAAAATCTACAAAGTACCGATGAATGAAGTAACACCGGAAATGCGCAGAAATGCCAAAACAGCCAATTTCGGCATTATTTACGGTATTTCGGTATTCGGATTGGGAGAACGATTGTCCATCAGCCGGAAAGAAGCACAAGAATTGATCACGGGATATTTCACCGCCTATCCGAAAGTACGGGAATATATGGACAAAAGCATCGAAATTGCCCGTGAAAAACATTATGTAGAAACGATTCTTCATCGAAAACGATTTCTATCCGATATTGATTCACGCAACGCAATCGTTCGCGGATATGCCGAACGAAATGCGATCAATGCGCCCATTCAGGGAAGTGCGGCCGATATTATCAAAATAGCAATGGTCAATATATTCAATCGATTCGAAAAAGAAAAATTCCGGTCAAAAATGATCATGCAGGTACATGACGAATTAAATTTTAATATTATAAAATATGAACTTTCAGCAGCAAAAAAAATCATCATCGAAGAAATGGAAAACGCCTATCCGCTGAATGCTCCTTTAAAAGTTGAATGCGGAGAAGGAAACAATTGGCTGGAAGCACATTAGAATTAAAAATTAAGTATTTATTTGAAAGTAAGTATTTTTTAATGAAGGCAAGGTTTTTGATGACAAGTATTTTTTTCTTTTTCTTTGTTTTTTACGAAAAAGCGCAAAACAAAGAAGGGGAAAATCCGTATATCCATTATTTGGATAGTATTTATATTCATGATACAATTCCGTTAATTTATTTACCGGATTTATATGTTTTCCCGAAAGTAACTTTCAGGGATAAAGAAGAAGAATTAAAATTTCTTAAGCTTGTAAGGGACGTTAAAAAAACACTTCCTTATGCCAAATTAATATACGGAACATTGATGGAAACCTACGAATACATTGAGACATTACCCACACAAAAAGCACGCGAAGCACATTTGAAAAGAATGGAAGCCGATTTATTCGCAGATTATAAACCGGTACTTAAAAAAATGTCTTATTCTCAAGGAAGGTTATTAATAAAATTAATCAACAGAGAATGTAACCAAAATTCCTACGATTTGATAAAAGCCTTCATGGGAAACGGCAGAGCCGCTTTTTGGCAAAGCATGGGTCTTGTATTCAATATGAATCTAAAAAGCGAATACGACCCGAAAGAAAAGGACAGAGCGATAGAAGAAGTAGTGCAAATGGTGGAAGCGGGAGTGTTGTAAATGTTTCGCAAAAACCGTTTTTTTGACGTATATCCTGTTAAAATTACCAAGTTATTTTTACATATTATTTAATTTATAAAAAAACTCCCAAATAACAATCCCTCCGGCGATGGAAACATTCAGCGAATGTTTTGTTCCGAATTGTGGAATTTCGACGCACCCATGGCAAATATCGATAACCGATTGTTGAACACCTTTCACCTCATTTCCCAAAACAACAGCATATTTTTTGCCGGCAGACAATTGTAAATCATTCAACATGATCGATTTTTCAGCCTGTTCCAAAGAAAAAACCGTGTAATCGTTTTCTTTCAAATTATTTACGGCATCTACAGTATCTTCAAAATATCTCCAATTTACGGAATACTCGGCTCCTAAAGCTGTTTTGTGAATTTCGGGATGAGGAGGTATCGAACTGATTCCGCATAAATAAACGGCATCAACCAAAAAAGCATCGGAAGTACGAAACACAGAACCTATATTATTCAAACTTCGTACATTATCTAAAACAACAACCAACGGTATTTTACCGGTCTGTTTGAATTCATCGATCGAAATCCTGTTTAATTCGGTAACGTTGAGTTTTCTCATTTAAAGTGAATTTTCGACAAAAGTAAACAATTAACAATATCGTAAAAAAGGATGTTGATAATTCCTTGAAAAACAACTGACATTATCCCGCATTTATTTTTGCGATTTGAAAACATACCTTATTTTGAAAAAAATCAATTCCATCCAAATTTCGACCTCAAATTTCGAGGTGATTTTATAAACACCGGATTTCGCTTTTTTCAAAACAACAAGGCGAAAGAATTATCAATACCAAGAGTTATCACAAGGATGTTAATAAAATCTGTATAGTATAGAATATCAAAACTTAATCGTATTTTTGCATGTCAATAAAATACCGGTAAAACGGATTCAAATGCTGATAAGTAAAAAAGCAAGTATTCGGATGGCTTTTTATTAACTGTTTCAACAATCTATTATCATATTCATACTTTATATTAAAACTCTTTACTTATAATATAAATATTATTCCGGGTTAAAATCCCGGTTGTTCGGATTATAGATGTACCGTAAAATCACATTAAAATGAAAACCATTGATTTATCCGAAGGTTATGTCAAAGAGCCGATAGATAAGGCGATAGATTTGGAAGAAGAAATCAACCGCATGCGGAAAGAAAAAAATGCGGTGATTATGGCTCATTATTATCAAACAGGGGACATACAAGATATTGCCGATTTCGTGGGAGACAGCTTGGCGTTAGCACAACAAGCGGCAAAAACGGATGCAGACATTATTGTGCTTTGCGGCGTTCATTTTATGGGAGAAACGGCCAAAATCCTTTGCCCCGATAAAAAAGTAATCATCCCCGATTTAAATGCGGGATGTTCGTTGGCCGACAGTTGTCCGGCCGATGAATTTGAAAAATTCGTGAAAGCCCGGCCCGATCATACGGTCATTTCATACGTCAATACTTCCGCTGCGGTGAAAGCATTGACAGACGTAGTGGTTACTTCTTCAAATGCACGTCAGATTGTGGATAGTTTTCCCGAAAATGAAAAGATCATCTTCGGTCCCGACCGAAACCTCGGGAATTATATAAACAGCATTACAGGCCGCAAAATGTTGCTGTGGGATGGCGCGTGTCATGTACATGAGCAGTTCTCTCCGGAAAAAATATTGGAGTTGAAAAAACAATACCCCGACGCATTGGTATTGGCACATCCCGAATGTAAAAAAGTTGTTCTTATCCTTGCCGATTACATTGGTTCCACTGCTGCTTTGTTGAAATTTGCGGGGAAATCTTCTTGCAACCGCTTCATTGTGGCAACCGAATCAGGTATTATTCATGAAATGAAAAAGCAAAATCTGGAAAAAGAATTTATCCCCGCACCGCCGAATGACAGCACTTGCGCATGCAATGATTGCAGTTTCATGCGTTTGAATACCATGAAAAAACTCTACAATTGTTTAAAATACGAACAACCCGAAATTACGGTTGACGAAGAAATACGAAAAAAAGCCGTAAATTCTATAAAGAGAATGTTGGAAATATCGCAAAAGTCAGGATTGTAGGTTTATAATAGTAATTTATCGTAATTAAATTATACTATACAAGTTACGATAAATAAAAAATAACGTTTGAATGCAAATTTATTTATAATAAACATTTTAATTTTAAGATAGTCATTAAAAGAGATACTTTGATATATGGACTGGGTAAATGGTATTTGACAACGGTTAAAATAAATGAAACTGTTGATATAAACAATTGAAAATGAAAATGAATATTTTAAAAAATAACTATTTATATTTATCCCTTGTCATTATTATTTACTTGGCGATAACCATAGTGAGTTTGAATCATTGTTATTTTTGGGATAATATACAACAGACTTCCAAAGAAGCACATTGGTATTATAATACTAATTTTTCCCATATTTTACTCCCCTCTTTTTCCGATTTCTCGGAACAGCCTCTATATCTCACTCCCGGTAAATATGATATTACCGGAACCGGCTATCATCCTCCTTTTACAGGTATAGTAACTGCGTTGTTATGGAAAATTTTCGGTAAAAGTTTATGGGTTTCCCATATATTTATTTTTTGTTGTTCTTTAATTCTAATTTTTAATGCCTTTAAATTATTTTCCATACTTTTCCCTAATAAGCTATATGGCGCATTTATAATGCTTCCGTTGCTTGATCCGTCTTTTTTATCACAATTATCTATTGCAGCACCGGAAATCATATTAATGGCTGCTTTTGTTGTTTGTCTCAGAGCAATTGTATGCGGAAAAAAAATATTATTATCCGTCGGATTTATTTTTTTATGTTTGGTGAATGCCAGAGGTATTTTTGCTGGAGGTATTATTTTTATTTTTTATTGGTTTTATAAAATATATTGTCTTAAAAATAAATTTTATATAAAATATTTTTTTAAAGAATTAATTTCTTTTTTACCGGCTTTTGTTATACTGATAATTTTTTTCGCTTATTATTTTTCGCAAAGAGGCTGGTTTTTTTCAGATAAAGATTCTATTTGGGCAAGTGGATATGAAAGGCCTGATTCCTTTCAAGGGTTGATTAAAAACATTTGTGTGTATTTATTTTTATTATTTGAAAACGGAAGAATATTTATATGGTTATTTTTATTTTTTATGTTAAAAAAAATAATATATAATGGAAAAAATAAAAGAATTAATTTGAATAATATGGAAAAATCATTCCTTTTTTTATTTGTCTTGTTCATACTGATGTATCTATATATAGCTTCATCTACTAAAGTTTCTATTATAGCACGGTATTATATGCCTATTTATTTTTTATTGGACATATTATTTTTTATTTTTGCAGAGAGACTAAAAATAAAGAAGATAAATACTTATGTTTTTGTTTTAATACTTTTTCTGTTGGCAGGAAATCTTTCTGTTTATATTTATCCGGACAAATTAGCTAAAAACTGGGATTCAACACTCGGACACTTACCATTTTATGAGTTAAGAGATGAATGTTTCGAATATATGGAAGCAAACGGAATTCCCTATGAAAAAACTTCTGCCGGGTTTACTTTCTGCTGGAATCAAGTTTATGTCGATTTAAAGCCGAAATACAGATTTATTTATAATATGCAACATGTTCAACAGTATGTAATTTATTCTAACATATCTAATTTAGAGGACTATATGATTGATGAATTAGCAGATAAGAAAAAGTGGGCAATATTGAAAGATTTCAGAAAAGGGCCGGTTTTTATATCCATTTATAAAAGAGTGGAATAGTTCTTTTATTTCTGATACGTATAATGCCCCGTAATTTTAAACGAAAACAAGCGATCTTCCATAACTTGTCCTGCACCGATATTATGGACAATCAAATATCGTTTTCCGTCGGATGATTTTTTATCGACGACAATGCCGATATGACCGATTCCACCTCCTAAATCCCATGTAACAATATCTCCGGGAACATAATCGGAAGCATTGTTTGTAATCGGTTTAACCGTTCCTTTTCTTGAAAAGAAAGTCATTAAATTCGGAACCCTCCGATGATCGATGTTGGTATCGGTTCCTTTCAATCCCCATTTTTTTGGATATTGACTGAAATTAGCTTTCATGTCTTCATGTACTTCTTTTTGAAGATCAATGCCGAGTTTCCTGTAAGCGCGAACAACCACATCGCTACAAACCCCACGGTCTGCGGGAACATCACCGTTAGGGTAGGGGATGGTATAATATTTCGGATCGTAAATAACTTTTACTTTGGTCAGTGAAATGGCGGCATCACCGAGTTTGGTTGAAAAATCGGCATTTTGGGCATACAATCCGGTTGTTGAAATCAACAATAAAAATATCAACGCATTTTTTCTCATATCATTTTGCTTTTTTCTTATTCTTTTTCTCCGAATGCCAGATCGCCCGCGTCGCCCAAGCCCGGCATAATATATGCTTCGGGAGAAAGATCGGGATCGACGGCGCAAAACCAAAAAGTAGTATTTTCCGGAAATTTTGTTTTTACGTATTCCACGGCTTGTTGACTTGCAATAATAGACGCTACATGAATGCAGGCGGGAGTTCCTTTGGTTAAGAGAGCTTTATATGCAAGTTCCATTGAAACGCCGGTTGCTAGCATGGGATCCGTGATGATCAATGTTTTTCCGTCCAATCTCGGCGAAGTGATGTATTCGATATTAACATCAAATTTAAGAGCGTCTTTGTATTTTCTGTAAGCAGATACAAATGCATTTTCGGCATGATCGAAATAACTCAAAAATCCGTAATGAAAAGGTATTCCTGCACGCAATATGGTTGAAATCACGGGATTGCCTGCCGGTAAATTTATTTTTGAAACTCCGAAAGGCGTATGGACTTCTTCCTGCCGATATTCGAAAGTCCCGCTGATTTCGTAAGCCATTATTTCACCCAGCCGCTGCATATTTTTACGGAAACGTCCGGGATCCTTCTGAATGTTCGCATCCCGCATTTCAGCTGTAAAAGAATTGATAAGAGAATTTTTTTCGGAAAAATCAATAATCTTCATATCTATTTAATAAATTGATAATAAACAAGTTTGTGAACAGATTGCTTATTCATTAGACATGATACGCCGGATCTCATCGGATGAAAAGCCTTTGCTTAAAGCGAATCGGAATAATTTGTTTTGTTCCTCGTAATGATCTTTACTTTTTACGGTTTTACGTTTATTTTTTATCAAATCCGATAAAATATCAAGATACTTGTTTTCATCTATTTCCTCTAAAGCAGATTGAATGACATCGGATTCTATTTTTTTTTGCTGCAATGCGTGCGCTATTTTTATTTTTCCCCATTTGTTGAAACGGATTTTATCCGATACGAAGCTTTTGCAATAACGAATTTCATCAATGAATTTTTCTTTTATCAGATATTGAATGATTTTATCAGTTGTTTTCTCATCTGTTTGCCATCCGTCGAGTTTCTCTTTCACTTCGGATATACATCTTTCAGCGGCGGAGCAATACGTTGCAGCTTTATGCAGTACTTCTTGTTCGTTGATCATGATGATAGAAATTAACCTTCATTAATCAGATAAATTATGATAAACCTGCCTTTATCATCCTGTCTTTTCCTGAAATATCCGTCTTTAATTCGATATTTTTAAAACCGGTTTTAAGCAGCAAATCAGCCGTTTCTTTTCCGAAGATGCTGCTCGTCTCGAAAAACAAAAATCCGTTGTTTTGGAGCAAATATAAGGCTAAATTTCCTATTTTTTCATAAAAAAGCAACGAATTATCATCGGGAACAAATAAAGCGGTGAACGGTTCGTATTCCAAGACGTTTTTGTCCATTTGGTTTTTTTCCCGTTCGGTCACATACGGAGGATTACTGACGATCACATCAAATTTTTCCGTGATGTCTTTTGAATCGACATGCAAAACATCAATCAGGTCAAAATTAATATGGACATGGTTTTTTTCGGCATTTTTTCCGGCAATATGTAAGGCATTTTCCGAAATATCCCAGGCGAATACGTCTGCTTTCGGCAGATATTTTGCCAATGATACGGCAATGCAACCGCTTCCCGTTCCGATATCCAAAATACGCGAGGGCAGGGTAGGGGAGACGCTTTGTAAAATCCAATCCACCAATTCTTCTGTTTCGGGACGAGGAATAAGAACCGAAGGATCGACATAAAAATCAAGTCCGTAAAAACCGGTTTCCCCTAAAATATATTGCACCGGTTCATATTTTTGCAAACGCGATACGATTTCACGGATTTCATCAATTTGTTTTTCGGATAACTGATCATTGTTATTTGAAAAAACATCCATCAAAGAAACTCCGGCAACATGACGGAAAATATGCAGGGCAAAACTTCGTATTTCGTTTTCGGGATATAAGTTTTCAAGTGCTTGACAGATGTAATGATAAGTTTTCAGCACGGTCAAAAATTCAACGTTTTATCTTTCGGGTATTTCACGGTGTATTTTACCGTAAATTCTTTGCTTTCTCCCGCTTTCAAAGGAAATATCCATGTCAAAACACCGATTTCCGGATTGACGGAGGCGCTGCTTGATTCCACCAATTCCACCTCAATATCTTTTTGCATGGAAATCGGATATTGTTCTTTCAATATCATGTTGATGGTCGAACTTTTGGTATTTTTCACGGTCAGTTTGTAAGCAAATTCCTGTTTTTTGTCTTTGTCGAACATTCTTGTCTTGCTGAAGTCCTGCATTTTCCGGCGGGTGACAATTACCCGTTTATCTTCATTCAAAGTCAGATTCAAAATATTTTGTGTGGATGACGGGTCGATGGACGATTTTCCGATATACGTTCCGTCGTAAGTGATATTTGCTTCTCCGGGCAACAAATTCAGATTTTCCCAACCACTGATTTCCGCCATCAGAAAGGCCGATTTATCTAATTTCGGGGCGGAATAATATTTATAAGCTGCAGGCAACGATTGTTCTTTCAGCACGATAAGCTGTTCCGTTCCGTTACCCAAAATATCATAATTCAAATCAATATCGTAAGAGACATCAATGGAACTTTCGCTTTCCGAGACAAAGTCTTCCACGCCGGTTTTCAAAGTAACCACGATTACGCCGTTTGCTCCTCTTGAACCGTACATCGATGTTGCCGAGGCATCCTTCAAGACATCAATACTTTTGATAAGAGCGGGATCGATGCTGTTGACTTCCCATTCTTCCATCGGCTCGCCATTTACGATATACAAAGGAGAAGAAGATTCTTCTTTTTGTGTTCCGTATCCTGAAGCAACAACTTTCTCGTCTGCAATTTCCATTAATTCAGGAGAAGCGATCGCTTGTATTGTATTTTGGGAAAATTGATCCCGGCTGTTGTAATCATACGCATAGACATAATCCAAAAACCATGTTTTAAAAACAGGAGCGGTTTTGTTCAAATTCGGCATGGCGGTGGAAAGCGTGAGTTTCACTTTTTTCCAGTCCAATCCCGTAGTTTGTCTGATTTTAGCTTTATACGAAATACCGATGGTTGATTTTTCGGTATTTTCAATATTCAGGTCGTAATACGGATTCCAAGAAGCCAACCGGGTATAATAAGAAATCGTGAACGTATAAGTTCCGGCTGTCGGGCAAATGGTTTGCAGTGTGAGTTTTCCGAATATTTTGTCGTTTTTGCGGCTTTGCACTTCCATTTGCTTTTTTAATGCGGTGAGATTCAACGTGAGATCCTTTGATTTTTCGTTTAACGCATTTTTTTCATTTTCCAGTTCCAATGATTTGATTTTGTAATAATCCATCATTTTTGTCAATTCCGCCACGCTCAAACCGTTTTGAGTTCCCGCAATAGATTTGTTGGCACGCAGCAATTCTCCCAATTCCTTGTTGGTGTTGAGCTTGGCCTGAACTTGAGACAGTTCTTTTTCATAGTACGAAATACTGTCCTGCAATTTATTCGTATTTTTATCTTCCTGATTTTTAAGATAATCTTTTGAAAATTCGGATGACATCAATGTTGCATTTCCCGAACATTTCACTTGAATGCTGTTGATTTCCACATCGGAGCTGAGTCCTTCGATAATCACTTCATTGTTTCCCTGTTGAAGCACGGCTTTTGCTGTATGCGTCATTTCCGCGCCGATTCTGAAAATATTGACGGAATTTAATTTTGACATCGTGTTTATTTCTTCCGCAAATGCCTGTACCGATAAAAGTAGCGAAGCAAACAAAATACATGGTATTTTTTTCATACGTTAAATATTTTATTTTTTTATTTATTTGAAAATCATCGAAAAATACTTTTTACCTTTCAAATAATAATCGAGTAATATACTGTTAGAGTAAATTTCGGGAATTTTTCCACACGTTGTTTTGGAAATATTTTCGCTGCGGATGTTTTTATATTCGTTTTTCATTTGTTTAAAATCTTTTCTTGCCTTGAAAACCGCTTTGGCATCAGCCGTTTTTCCTTTTAATGCAAAAGAAAAGGCAGCTGAATAATCCAGGATCCGACGAATTTTGAACACGTGGGATAAATCCTTTTCGGGAAGGTTTTTATAGATCATCAACAAGTTGTTGCGGAAATTCAGATAGGTTTTTTGCGGACTTTCGACATTTAACGTTGCAGCTCCGACATGATAAACCCTGCTTTCCGGAAAACAAACAATTCTTTTTCCTCTTGATTTCAACCGCCAGCATAAATCAATTTCTTCCATGTGTGCGAAAAATCGGGCGTCGAAACCGCCCGCAGCTTTAAAATCGGCCGAACGGATAAACATGCACGCGCCGCTTGCCCATAAAACATCAATGAGATCATCATATTGCCGGTGATCTTTTTCGACGGTATCCATAATCCGTCCGCGGCAAAACGGGTAGCCGTATTTGTCCAAAAAACCGCCGCATGCACCCGCATATTCAAAAAAACCGTTGTGCCGTTGAGAAAGTATTTTAGGTTGACAAACGATTATTCCGGGATTTTGATCCATATATTCGATAACGGGTATCAGCCAATTTTCGGTGACTTCCACGTCCGAATTAAGCAAAATTACATATTCGGTGTCGATTTCGGCCAAAGCCCTGTTATATCCTTCGGCATAACCATAATTTTTGTCTAAAAGTATAATTTCCGTTTGCGGGAATTTTTCCTGCAAAAAAGCGATCGAATCATCTGTGGAAGCATTATCCGCCACAACTGTTTTTGCTGTTTCGGGATCGGTATATGCCAAAACCGAGGGCAAAAACTTTTCCAACAGCGATTTCCCGTTCCAATTAAGTATGACAACTGCCGCTTTTTGCATATTTTCGATTGTATTTTTTAAGTCCGGTTTTGAATACCGATACTCTTTTTGTGTTTCCATTTTCTATGCGTCCACAACCAATAAGCCGGATTGCGCAGAATGGTTTTTTCCATTTCCCGGGTATATTTTTCGGTAATTTCAAAATCGGCACATTCTTTCGGATGTTCGGTAATCACTTTATATTCAGCTTCATAATGTCCGCGATTCAGTTTAATGACATCCAAATAAACGACAATAAAATCCATTTGCCCGGCAATCCGTTCGTAACCTGTGATCATGGGAGTATTCTCCTGATTCAAAAAATGAGTCACATAATGAATGTCGTTGTACATCGGACTTTGGTCGGAAATAAATCCGATAATGAATTGTCGGCCGGCCCGTTTCATTTTAACGATTTCCCGGAACGTATCGTTTGTCGTGATGTTTTTGGTTCCGAACCTGCCGCGAAGTTTCAACATCAGTTTATCGACGGCTTTGTTGCTCAACGGATGATAGATTTGTCCCGTGAAGAAATTTTTTTTCAAATAAAGACAAACAGAAGGCACCCATTCCCAATTTCCGTAATGCCCCAAAAGCATGATGCAAGAACGGTTGTCGGCCATTATTTGATTGATCAGATCGACATTTTTGAAAATCATCCGTTTTTTCATTTCCTCATCCGAAATATGCGCTAATTTAATGGTTTCCACTATATAATCGCAAAAATGACGGTAAAATTTTTTTTCTGTTTCTATGATTTTTTCCGTAGATTTTTCGGGAAAAGAGTCGGTCAAATTTTTTCTGACAATTTTTTTCCGGTATCCGACAACATAATAAACAACATAAAAAAGAAAATCCGAGAAGACATAAAGTATTCTCAGCGGAAGCAAGGCATGCAAATAAACGAAAGAATATATAAGATAATACATTTTATTTCAAGATTTTCCCGCTCTCTTTTTCCATTAAAACTCTCATCTGTTGAGCAGCAATTTGATTTAACTTTATCAAACGTTCTTGTTGCGATGTAAGTCCGGCAGGGATAAGGTTATGTTTAACGGCGTCGGTGTGAATATAGTAATTGATTTTTGCCGATTCACGTTTTGCCGGCTCGTTTTAACCCCCTCATAAATGTGGGGGTTAATCGTTGTTATTTTTGCCATACTGTCATGTCGCATTTTTAAAATTTGCTTGATTAATTTTTTAAAATTTTTTTTGAATATTATCCCCGTAACGCGCTTTTTTCTTCATTGAAATCACCTAATATTACTTTCGATACGTTATTCACCGATTCGGGATTGTAAATTCTTTCCACTTGAATGTAATTCTCTGTAAATCCGTGCATTTTCTTTCCCGACTTCGGTTGTTCGAAAATGACTTTACGTTCCGTTCCGATTTGTGAAGCGTAAAAATTCAAACGCTTTTGTTCCGACAAATCCGATAAGATTCTGCTTCTTTCCTTTTTCTCGCCGGCGCTTACCGAATGATCGATCTTCAATGCTTGTGTGCCGTTTCGTTCGGAATACGTAAATACATGCAATCGGGAGACATCCAGACTTTTGATCAAATCATACGATCGGTTGAAATATTCTTCCGTTTCACCGCGGGCGCCGACAATTACATCCACTCCGATAAAAGCGTCGGGCATGGCTTGTTTTATTCGTTGCACTTTGGAAATGAATAAATTCGTGTCGTATTTTCGTTTCATCAGCTTCAAAACATCATCCGAACCCGATTGCAGCGGCAAATGAAAATGAGGAGCAAAACGGTTGGAAGAGGCGACAAAGTCGATGATTTCATCCGTTAATAAATCGGGTTCGATCGAAGAAATACGATAACGTTCAATACCGGCCACCTGATCCAACGCTTGAATGAGTTGAAAAAACGTTTCGCCGGTTGTTTTTCCGAAATCACCTACATTCACGCCCGTCAATACAATTTCTTTTCCCCCTCTTTCGGCACAATTTTGCGCTTGTTCCGTCAAATCGACGATTTTTCCGTTACGACTTCGTCCGCGCGCCAGCGGAATGGTGCAGTATGTACAATAATAATCGCAGCCGTCTTGCACTTTCAAAAAATAACGGGTTCGATCACCCTGCGAACAGGAAGGGGAGAAAGCCGTGATATCTTTGACCGGGGAAACGACGATGTTCGGAACTTTTGAATTATTCAATGGATTCAAATAAGAAAAAATATCCGCTTTTTGACCGGTGCCGATTACTAAATCCACTTGCTTCATGCCGGCAATTTCATTTGGTTTCAGTTGGGCATAACACCCGGTGACGACCAGAAAAGAATCGGGATTTTCCTTACGGATTTTGCGGATGGCCTGCCGGCATTTTTTATCGGCCAAATCGGTGACCGAACAAGTATTCACAATGCAAATATCGGCTTTTTCTCCTTTTCCGGCTTTCCGTATGCCGTTTTCTTCCAATAGTTTACCGATGGATGACGTTTCGGCAAAATTCAATTTACAACCCAATGTATAATAAGCGGCGGATTTATTTTCAAAAACAGAAATATCAATCACTTTGAATGTACGATTTTACAATTTACGATTTACAATTTGCCCGGTTGACGGCCGTTTTTCGGTGTAATATTATCGAAAACGGGCAAAAGATTTAATTTTCTGCAAAAGTATATATAAAATCCACGATATTAAGTACATGCCGGCATTTAATGTCTATCATTTCAACCCCGAAAACGCCTTTATGACGGTAATCTTAAGGCAATCCCGGCTGATATTTTAATAAATTTTTGCATAACGAAACATAAAATACATAATTTTTTTTGGAAGTAAGGGTTGAATAATCGTATCTTTGCCGCCGATAAAACTGATTAAGAAGTATTTTTTTAAAGCCGAAAATCGGCAAACCTTTGATTATTAGCGAATAATAAGGTGTTTTTTTTAACTAAAACGATTTTTATGAGATTTTTAAAGTACGTTTTTGTTGGAGTTTTACTGCTTTTCTTTATTTCTTTTACAGGAGAACAAACTGCAAGATCCTCCGAAGGTTTGTTTGAAGGTAATAAGGCGCCCGAAATTTCGGTCGATGATTTATCGGGAAAATTGAATTTAAAGGATTTCGAAGGACGTTATGTATTGGTGAATTTTTGGGCGGCTTATGATGCCCGTTCCCGTGAAAACAATGTAAGCCTTTGGAATGAAGTAAAAAAAATCAACAAAAAAGAAGTGGCAATGGTATCTGTTTCATTCGACAAATTTGAATCCGTATTCGAAGAAACGGTTAAAATCGACGGAATAGACCAAACAACTCAATTTTATGAGGCAAAAGGAGAAAATTCCGAGCTGTTCAAAAAGTACCAATTGCAAAAAGGTTTCACAAGTTATCTTTTGGACAAATCAGGAAAGATCCTGGCCAAAGGAGTCCATGCCGAAAATCTGAGAACGTTACTGAGAAATTAATAAGTTCTGCTTTTAGTGAAAAAGCCGCTTCCGATTCTCGGAGCGGCTTTTTCATTGAGAATAACTGAATGACCGGATGTGCGAATAGTAATTATTTAGATGTTAATCTAATTCATTCGTTTATGACGGAACATTTAATGTTTTCTTATACAATTCCGGATCGTTCAAAATTTCGATTGCTTTTTTCAAATCCTCGTCGTCTTTCAGATTTTCGATGATCTCTCCTTTTTGATAATAGTAACGTTTGACGATTTCAGCGCTCAACATTCTGACAATTTGAGATTTGAATTTATCCAAATCCCGATCCAAATCGGGAGCCAATTTATTTTCCAATGCGGCAAATTCACTTGACGCAGAATCAAGATAGCCTTCAAATTCGGCAATTTCTTTCAGATTTTTCAAATATTTTGCCGTTTGTCGGTCATAGGTAAAATCCTTTGATTTGACATATTGTTTAAAATCGTTGTAATCAGCGTCCGACAGCGAAAAATTTTCGACGGGAGCAATGAACGGATGCTTGATCGCATATTGAGTGGCGTAATCAAAAATAATATTTTCGGCGACCAGATAATAAGCGATATTTCCCGATTTTTCGCCTTCCACGGTAAAATCGGGAGTAATGCCTCTGCCGTCCCGGACTTTTCTTCCGCCGGCTGTTGAAAATTCGGTGGTCAGACTGTCGGGAATATAATCGGCCGAACCGTTTTCATCCCGGTGGGCATAATCAATGGCCTGAATACAACGTCCGCTCGGAATATAATATTTTGCGATCGTAACCTTTAACGTTCCGTTATATCCTATTTCGCGGGTGGTTTGTACCAATCCTTTTCCGAAGGTGCGATTACCGACGATAACGGCACGATCCAAATCTTGCAAAGCGCCCGAAACAATTTCGGAAGCCGAAGCCGAACTGTTATTCACCAATACCACCAACGGAATATTCGGGGCAATAGGCTCGATCGTTGTCTTATAATTCCGGTTCCATTGTTTTATTTTCCCTTTTGTGGACATCACATCTTTTCCTTTCGGCACAAAAAAATTGACTGTTTGCACAGCCGACTCCAAAATCCCTCCCAAATTATTTCTCAGATCCAGGATTAATTTTTCGGCTTTCCGGTTATTAATCAGATCAAGTATCGCATACCTCAACTCACCTCCGCTTTTATCGGTGAAACCCGAAAGATAAATATATCCTGTTTTATCGTTTACCATTCCGGAATAGGTTACGGAATTGATTTGAATATTTTCCCGTTTGATTTCTTTGATGAAAGGCTTTTTTTCTCCGGGACGTTCCAATTTAATTTTCACGATGGTACCGGCTTGTCCTTTGAGCTTTGCGCTCACTTCCGAACTCGATTTGCCGACCATGTTTTCTCCGTCGATTTCCAAAATAATATCTCCGGCTTTCAACCCTCCTTTTTGGGCCGGCATTCCTTCGTAAGGATCGGAAATGACGACACGGCTGTCTTTTCCGAGCATGATCGTGGAACCGATGCCTGCATATTCCCCTGTGGTTAAAAATTTGAAATCATCGGATTCTTTTTCCGAAATGTAATCGGTATATGGATCAAGGCCGCTTAACATGGCATCGATGCCCGAACGGATAACCTTTTCGGTATTCAACGTATCTACATAAAACATATCCAACTCTTTATACAAAGAATTGAATATATCCAGATTTTTACTTATTTCAAAATTCCGGTCATCTTGGGCCGAAACAATGAAATGACATATTAAGAAACAAATCCCTGCACTAAAATATCTTCTCATTGATCGTTTTTATTTTTCATTCACACAATATCGGTTATAATTTCTTTATTTCATCGGAAATTTTCAGCCAACGGTCATCGCTCATTTTAGGTCCCACCACCTCAACAATGTTTCCGGCAAGAATCGAACCATATTCACCGCAAACAGGAAGCGGTTTTTCCAAAGATAATCCGTGCATAAATCCGGCAGCATACAAGTCGCCGGCGCCGGTGGTATCGACGGGAATTGCGGGAATTGTGGCAACATGATGAAAAATATCCTTTTGTTTGATGAAAGCGCCGTCTGCACCAACTTTCACAACTGCGATCTCGCACATGCCGGCAATTTCGGACAAAGCCTTTTCAGGGTTTTTTCCCGTCAACGCTTTTGCCTCTTCTTCGTTGGCAAAAACAATGTAGGCATAATGCTGAATCAAATGACGCAGAAAATCCAAATTGGATTCGACAACATTGTAACTGGCCAAGTCGATTGCGATCCGGATGTCCGCATCTTTCGCTAAAGTCACGGCCCGTTCGATCAAAGCATGATTTTGAACCAGATAACCCTCGATATAGAAAAAATCGTATCCCGAAAACATCTCGGGAAGCAAATCGTCCGGCTCCAATTCGGCCGCGGCGCCGAGAAACGTACCGAAAGTTCTTTCACTGTCGGGAGAAATAAAAGCGATGGCCCTTCCCGACGGAGTATTGTTTTTCAATAGCGAAGGAAGAATGCCGCATTGAACCATATCGTTGAAAAAAACATCGGACAAAGCGTCTTGTCCCGTTTTTCCGATGAATCCGCAAGGATTTCCCAAGCGGGCTAATCCGGCAATGGTGTTGGCAGCCGAACCTCCCGCCATCAAAGTCGTTTCTTTACCTTCTATTTTTTCATAGATCAAAGACAAACGAGTTTCGTCGATTAATTGCATGCTGCCTTTCGGAAAATTTAATTCTGCCAACAGATCATCCGATTGAAGACGGATTAAAATGTCGACCAGGGCATTGCCCATTCCTAATACTTTTTTCATTTTCATTCCGTAAATATTTGTCGGCCTATTTTTATGCTCTTTGGTCTAAAAAAATCTGAACAAATTCATGAACCGGCCTCTTGGTTGCAAAAATTTATGCAAAGATATTGCATAATTAGACATTATGCATTACTTTTGCACTCGCATTTTAAAGAAATGGATATAAAATCTTCTTCCTTAGCTCAGTCGGTTAGAGCATCTGACTGTTAATCAGAGGGTCCTTGGTTCAAGTCCAAGAGGAAGAGCGATTAAAAATTTTTATTGTTTTTTTAATAAAATTTTCTTCCTTAGCTCAGTCGGTTAGAGCATCTGACTGTTAATCAGAGGGTCCTTGGTTCAAGTCCAAGAGGAAGAGCAAAAACCTGCATTTCTTGAATACAGGTTTTTTTTTGATCACCCGGATCTAACCCCTGCTTTATTCCCTTCTATGTTATAACCCAAATTTTCGAGTATTATTTAACAAAATTTAATTCTCCACCATGGCGAACATGTTTTCCGATAGAAAGAATATATTTCAATTACAATAAAAAAATATTCTTTGTATATTGTTTTTTTAAAAAGAATTTTTGAGGAAGTCGGACTGTAAGTCCTTTCAAGTAAAAAAGAGGACAAACAACATGTCCGCCTCGACAGGCTTTCATAAAACTGCTCGCTGGCAGAAATCATTCCCGATGACTTTTTGCAGTCAGGTGATAAAGACATTGCCGGGTAAAACATCAGATTAAATTTTATAAACCTCCGGTTTCTTAAGTATAAATCGTAATTCTCTGTTAACCACATTGTTGTATAAATTTTCTTTTTTCAAATCGGCTGTTTCGTCAATAATTAATATAAATTAATAAATAAGTTAAATTGTAATTCTTTGACATTTTTATTATTTTTGTGCCGCAAAGCAGGTGGGAGCTGTTAGCTCAGTTGGTTTAGAGCATTACCTTGACAGGGTAGGGGTCATCGGTTCGAGTCCGATACAGCTCACTTGAAATAACAAGGATAAAGAAGATAAATAAATTCAGCCTCATTACCTCATTTGAAAACAAACCTCTGAAAATAAGCGGATAAAGGTAAGGTGTAGCTGATGAGTCCCCATACTATTAAGGGGATCTTAAAGCTATTATAACTTATTTATTCCTCATACCTGAGAGTTGATTTGTGTCCGTTTAGACACTACTTTGTACATCTTTTTAAATGCTATTCAAACACGATGAATAAAATTGTAAGTAAAGAATTTTTCTCCGAAAATGTCGTAAGACTTGAGGTCGAAGCCCCCTTAATCGCCAAAGCACGGAAAGCCGGGCATTTTGTCATTGTCCGCGTCGGTGAAAAAGGCGAGCGGGTGCCATTGACCATCGCATCCTCCGATGTTCAAAAAGGTACAATCACTTTGGTGGTTCAAAATGTGGGAAAATCATCCAAAAAAATTTGCGCGTTAAATGAAGGAGATTATTTTACGGATGTAGTGGGGCCTTTGGGAAAAGCGACTCATATTGAAAATTTCGGCACGGTGGTTTGTGCATGCGGGGGTGTGGGAACGGCACCGATGCTTCCCATTGCCGAGGCCTTGAAAAAAGCCGGAAATAAAGTGATTGTCGTACTTGCGGCACGCACCAAAGATTTGATCATTCTGGAAGAAGAAATGAAAAAAAATTCCGATGAAGTGATGGTCATGACCGATGACGGTTCTTACGGAAAAAAAGGGTTGGTGACCAACGGAGTGGAAGAAGTTATCAATCGTGAAAAAGTTGATCTGTGCGTAACGATCGGGCCGGCAATTATGATGAAATTTGTTTCTCTCCTTACGAAAAAATATAACATTCCGACTGTGGCGTCATTAAATACGATCATGGTCGATGGAACGGGAATGTGCGGAGCATGCCGGGTGACGGTCGGCGGAAAAACAAAATTCGTATGCGTCGACGGTCCCGAATTTGATGCTCACCAAGTGGATTTCGACGAAATGTTGATCCGTCTGACTTCTTATAAAGATTTAGAATAATTTCGGGTAAGAACATGACAGAATTCAATTTATACTATTTTATACACAAAGTCACAAAGAATTAAAACTTCACGTCTTTCTCCCTTTGCGTTTAAAATATAAACTATTTTTTCAACATTACCGACTTACAGAAAATAAAATAATGACAACGGAAGAATATTTAGCCTCAGAGCGCAATCAGTTTTGGCGCGAAGAATTACGTAAAAATAAAAAAACAAAAGAACGGGTGGACATTCCCCGGGTGAAAATGCGGGAATTGGATCCCGGATATCGCAGTCACAACAATGAAGAAGTGAATTTGGGATTGACGGTTGATCAGGCTTTGTCGGAAGCTCAACGTTGCCTGGATTGTGTAAATCCCATGTGCATTACCGGATGTCCGGTGGCGATCAATATTCCGAAATTCATCAAAAACATCGAGCGCAACGAATTTCTCGAAGCGGCAAAAACGCTGAAAGAAACCAGTGCGTTGCCGGCAGTTTGCGGTCGGGTGTGTCCGCAGGAAAAGCAATGCGAAGCCAAATGCATGTACATTCAAAAAATGGGGAAAGAGCCGGTTGCCATCGGTTATTTGGAGCGGTTTGCCGCGGATTATGAAAGAGAATCCGGACAAATATCCGTTCCCGAAACGGCGCCGAAAAACGGGATCAAGATTGCGGTCGTGGGTTCCGGACCTTCCGGATTGTCCTTTGCATTGGATATGGCGAAATTCGGATATGACGTGACGGTTTTTGAAGCATTGCACGAAATCGGCGGTGTATTAAAATACGGGATTCCCGAATTTCGATTGCCCAATAAGATTGTGGATATTGAAGTGGATGTTTTACGTAAAATAGGCGTGAAATTCATTACCGACTGCATCATCGGAAAAACCTTGATGTATGAAGATTTGCACGAACAAGGATTTAAAGGGATTTTCATCGGCAGCGGGGCAGGACTTCCGCGTTTTATGAACATTCCCGGAGAAAATCTGAACGGAGTGATGTCGGCCAACGAATATTTGACCCGTGTAAATTTGATGGATGCCGCGAATCCCGAATCGGACACGCCTGTTTTAACCGGGAAAAAAGTGGCGGTCATCGGCGGCGGGAATACGGCCATGGATGCGGTGCGCACGGCGCGTCGTCTGGGAGCCGAACGAGCCGTGATTGTTTATCGCCGTTCGGAAGAAGAAATGCCGGCCCGGATCGAAGAAGTGAAACATGCCAAAGAAGAAGGCGTGGAGTTTTTTACGCTGCATAATCCCATAGAATATTACGGAGATGAAAAAGGACGGATAAAACAAATGCTGCTTCAAAAAATGACGTTGGGAGAACCTGATGCGTCGGGGCGGAGAAGTCCGGTTGAACTTCCGGGACAAACCGACCTGATAGATGTCGACCAAGTAATTGTCAGTGTGGGAGTTTCGCCGAATCCGCTCATTCCCGCTTCGATTTCCGGGTTGGAAGTCACCAACCGTGGAACATTGGTGGTGAATCAAGATAGCATGCAATCCTCTGTGGTCGATATATTTGCCGGAGGCGATATTATTCACGGAGGCGCAACCGTCATTCTCGCCATGGGCGACGGACGAAAAGCCGCCAAAGCAATGGATGAGTATTTGAAGGGATAAGGGGAGATGTTTCTCTTTTCGTCGGTAAATGAAACAAGATGAGCATCTTTGCATTATAAAATCGGATTTTATGGAAACGCTTTTAACCGGAATCACCATTAATGTAAATATATGCAAGGGAAGACCCGCCATTCGAAACATGAAATTTACGGGTTTCACAGCTGTTGGAACTGATCACTTGGGGAATGATATTTGATGAAATTTCGGCTGATTATCCTTTATGGACAAAAACACATTGCTTCAACGCTTAGCGGATATCGAATGGAACGATTTCGAGGTTAAAAAAGCATCATCGGAATTGCCAAAAGGTGTTTGGGAAACAGTCAGCGCATTTTCCAATACTTCGGGGGGATGGCTTGTGTTGGGTGTTTCGCAAAATGATAAAATGTTTGAAGTTACAGGTGTTTCCAATCCCGAAAAAATGGAGCAGGATTTGATAACTGCCTTGCGTTCCCGTAACAAATTCAACGTGTTAATTAATCCTGAATGTAAGAAATACACCATTGACGACAAAACGATTTTGGCATTTTACATCCCTTCGGCAGAACAAAAGCCTGTCTATTTCAATTCTTTGCAGAATACGTTTATTCGCACGGCAAGCGGCGACCAACGTGCCACCGATTATGAAATAAACGTACTTTTGCGGGAACAATCTTTCGGCATTATGTCGGAAAAACCGGTAGAAGGAACAACAGTTCAATCTTTCAATAAATCTTCTTACAAAAGTTTCCGGGATTATCTGAAACGAATAATACCTGAATTGCCATACAATACGCTTGAAGACGATGAATTCAATCAAAAGTTGCAATTGGTGAAAGACGGTAAACTAACTTATGGAGGGTTGCTGTTTTTGGGCGACAATGTAGAAATATTAAACCATATATCCGATTTCAGGGTGGATTATTTGGAAATTCCTGCCACTTCATACGCCGATGCCGAGCCGAGATACACATTTCGTATTCAAGAACAGGAAAATCTTTGGGAATATTATTTTGTACTGTTTCAACGCTTGCGTATTTATGCCGATAATCCGTTGTATATCGGCGATATGGGTATCGGGCACGAAGACAGTAAGCAATTAGACGCGCTTCGCGAGGGCTTAATAAATATGCTGATTCATTGCGATTATTTCAGTCCGATGAAACCGCGTATTCGTGTTTTTACCAACCGCATTGAGTTTGAAAACCCCGGTACATTGCCTCGCCCGATAGAAGAATTAATGAAAGAAGACGTTTCAATCCCGCGCAATCCGGTATTGGCAAAATTGTTTCGTATAGCCAGGCTTTGCGAAAATGCCGGTTACGGTTTTGACAAAATGCTGGTATGGAAAAAAGAAACGCACAAAGACGTTATTTTTGAAACATCTATCGACAAAACCAAAGTAACTTTTATGCTGAAAGACGGAAAATTGGATATGTCGGGTGGCGAAGAAACAACCGGAAAACCACGTGAAAACACACAGAAAACACACAGAAAACACACAGAAAACGCACAGAAAACGGAAACCTTTATTTTGAATTTGTTAAAAACAAATGCAGAAATTTCTCGTACCCAAATAGCCACACAATTAAGTCTGACCGAAGCGCAAGTAATACATTATTTGAGAGCTATGAAAAGGAATAATATCATTCGCAGAGAAGGTTCGGATAAAGGTGGTAAATGGATTATCATACATCGTTAATTTTATGAAAAGATTAATCCTTATCCTCAGCTTTGCCGGCAGTTTAAGCGGATTTATTTTTGCTCAAAAGACATACATTTCAGATTATCCGGATCGTCTTTTTGATGAAGGAAAGAAAATGTATTTTGATCAGAACTACATCGGATGCATAGAACGAATGCAAACATACAAAAACACGGCAACCGATAAAGAATCGATCAAAGACGCGGACTATTATATTATTTCATCGGCGTTTGCCAAGAATGATCCCGATGTCGAAAAGTTGATTTTTGCTTTTCTGAAAAATTATCCGTCGTCGCAATATGAAAATCGGGTGAATTTCATGGCGGCATCGTTGAAATTTTTGCAAAACAACTATCAAGAAGCAATGGCATGGTTTACCAAATCGGATATGTTGTTGTTGTCGAAAGAAGAACAGGAAGATTACAGCTATCGTTTTGCCTATTGTTTGTTGCAAACGGGAGATTCACAGCAGGCATTGGCATTTTTTACGGCATTGGCATCCGAAAGCAAAAAATACGGGGAGCCTGCCGCTTATTACAAAGGATATATTTATTATACCCGCGAAAATTACGATAAAGCGCTGGAGACTTTTATGCCGCTTCAAAAATCGAAAGATTTTAAAACCGTTTCGGGATTTTACATCACACAGATTTATTTCATTCAAAAAAGATACGACGATGTCATCGTTTCGGGAAAAAAATTGCTTGCCGGAAATGAATTGACGGGCGATAAACGGTTGGAAACCAGACGCATTGTCGGGGAGAGTTATTACAATACGGGAGATTTGACTCAAACGATTCAATATTTGAATGATTATGTCAACCATTCGCCCGCACCTTTGCGCAGCAGTTACTACACGTTGGGAACGGCTTATTTCAAACAAAATGATTATTCGGATGCCGTCAAATATTTGCGCCTTGTTTCGACGGACAACGATGTGATTACACAAAACACGTATTTATTGTTGGGGCAAAGTTATTTGAATCTGAATGATAAAAATAATGCGCGGATGGCTTTTGAATCGGCATCGAACATGACTTTCGACAAGCAGATTCAGGAGGTTGCCATGTATAACTGCGGATTGCTTGCGCATGAAACTTCTTATTCCGCTTTCGGGGAATCGGTTTCGATTTTCGAACGTTTCTTGAATACATTTCCAAATTCGACATATGCCGACAAGGTGAACGACTGTCTGGTCGAAACTTATCTGACGACGAGAAATTATCGTGCCGCACTTGCTTCGATCAAAAAAATCAAAAAACCGACGGACAAAATCTTAGAAGCCGAACAAAACATTTTGTTTCAATTGGGAACTCAATATTTTGCCGACAATGATTTTCAGACGGCATCACAATATTTTACGCAGTCGATGCAGATCGGAAATTACAATGCCGAAACGAAAGCATTGAATTATTTTTGGCGGGGAGAATCGAACTATCGGTTGAATCGTTATAAAAATGCCGTGACGGATTATGAAACCTATCTGTCTCAAACAACGGGGAAAGACAAAAAGACGGATGTCGTCGCATGGTATAATTTAGGCTATGCCTACTTCAAACAAAAAGATTATTCTTCGGCATTAAGTAATTTTACGAAATATGTATCGGCGGAACCGAATGTGAAAAAAGCATCTTATGCCGATGCTTACAACCGGATCGGAGACTGTTATTTTTATTCGCGGAATTTATCGCAGGCCGAAGCGAGTTATGCCAAAGCAGCTTCGAGTCCAAGCGGAAACGGAGATTATGCCGCTTTTCAAAGGGCTTATGTATTGGGATTGCAAAAAGATTACGCCGGTAAGATCAATACGTTGAATAATATGATAAACGCTTATCCGCAATCGGAATATCTGCCTGATGCCTATTTCGAAATGGGTCGCGCTTATGTGATGCTGAATCAAAATAATAAAGCAATTGCCGCCTTCGGCGAATTGGAAAATAAATATCCGAAAAGTTCGTGGAGCCGGAAAGCCGGATTGCAAAAAGGGATGTTGTATTTAGCCGGCAAAGAGTTGGATCAAGCCGCGGTTATTTACAAAAAAGTGATTTCGAATTATCCCGGAAGCGAAGAGGCCCAAATTGCCGTTCAGGATTTGAAAACAATTTATCTGGAAAAAAATGATATTCAAGGATATGCGGTTTATGTGAAATCGTTGGGCGGACAAGTGAAATTTGACGTGACGGAGCAGGATTCCCTGACGTATCTTTCCGCCGAAAGATTATACATGCACGGAGACAATGCAAAAGCGAAAGCGGCGTTGACCGGTTATTTGCAAAGTTTTCCGAACGGCGCTTTTTCGGTGAATGCACATTATTATTTGGGTTCGATGGCTTTTGTCGATAAAAAATATCCGGATGCAGCCGTCGAGTTCGGAAAAGTAGTGAATGCTCCCGATAACAAATTCACCGAAGATGCTTTGGCCCGCAGCGCCGAAATAGCATATATCCAAAAAGATTACAATAAATCGTTGGGTTATTTTAAATCGTTGGAGGCGAAAGCCGAACAAAAAGAAAATTTGCGGGCAGCCAAAATCGGAATATTGCGTTGCGCCGGATTGCTGAATAAACCGCAAGAAGTGATTAATGCGGCGGATGAATTGCTGCAAGATAAAAAGCTTTCGCCCGAATTGGCCGATGAAGCCCTTTTCGGTCGGGCGCAGGCCAATTTAAAACTGAATCCGGCCAAAGCTGTGGAAGATCTGCAAACACTTTCCAAAGATACCCGGAATGTTTACGGGGCGCAAGCCAAATATTTGTTGGCACAATATTATTTCGACAACAAACAGTCGGATAAAGCCGAAAAAGAAATATTGGATTTCATTCAAAAAGGGACGCCTCACAGTTATTGGCTGGCCCGCGGATTTATCCTGATGGCCGACATCAACATCGCCGGAAACGATAAATTTCAGGCCGGACAATACCTGCAAAGTTTACGCACCAATTATAAAGGAACGAACGACGATATTTCGTCATTGATAGATGACCGGATGAAAAAGATCGGGAAGTGAGAAGAACAAAAATCAAAACTTGGAAGTGTGTAAGATCGTAATTGTCAAATTGTATCTTAAAAAAGCGTTTTGTGGAAAGAAATAATATACGGGAAATCAGGAAAACAATATTTATCCGTTCAGCCGGCGTAGTTTGCATGGCCGTTGTGTTTTCGGGAACTCTTTTCGGAAAAGATTTGAATACGGCTCAAAAAGACAGTACATTGAGGCGGGAAATGCTTCTGGAGGGAGAATATACTCCGACCATCCGGGATGCGGATAAAATAAATATTTTGCCCGAAGTCGAAGACCTCAAACCGACGAAAGCGACGATTCAATATTCATCGTGGTCGACAAGCACGACGCCTCCGACGGAATCGGCCCGGTTGCAGGCCGAACATTTCGGCACCGGACCGATGTTATACGGCAAACGTGGTTATGTGACATTGGGCGGCGGGAATTTACTCAATATCAGAGGTGCTGCCGGATACGAATTTCTGAATACCGAAAACGATTATTTGCGTGTTTCAGGCAATCATTTTTCCACCAACGGGAATGTTACTTATTTGCAGGATGATTCGAAGAAAAAAGCAAAATTGAATGACAATCTTTTCAATGCTTTTTATAAGCACCGGTTTGATTATTTTAATCTGAATGTCTCGGCAAATTACGGATATACCGGCTTCAATTATTACGGATACGATTTTATGATAAATCCTGACGGTACGATTCCTGACCGGACGCAGGTTTTTCAACGGATTAATCCGGGTATCGGCATTAAATCGACACATGACGACGGAATAAACTATGAGGTACAAATTGATTATTCCTATTTTACGGAGAAATACGGAACAGGGGAAGGTCATAACGGCCTTTCCGAAAGTGACGTGTTTACCCGGTTTGATTTGAATAAAAGATTGGAACAGATTACGCCGGGAATTAAGGCAGAAATGCATAATCTTTTTTATACGGCAAAAAATTCGGCAGACCCGATCAGCAATTACACGAACGTGGCAGTGAGTCCGTATTTTGAAATGGGAGGAAACGGCGAAAATTGGAAACTCCATGTCGGAGCTACATTGAATTGTGCTACTGAAGGCGACAAAAAATTTACGATTGCACCCGATTTTTCGGTTGAATACGATCTGTCGAAAGGAACTTGGCTTTACGCGGAAGCAGGCGGAAGAAAAGAAGTGTATACGAAATCGCGCATCGCCGAAGAAAATCGTTATCTCAGTCCCGGCATCAAAGTACCCGATGCCGAATGTCCGTTGGATGCACGGCTGGGAATTAAATCAAGCGAATTGAATTACTGGTTTTTCAATGCGTATGTGCGGTACAAGATAGTCAACGACATGCATTATTATTTCCGGAATGCGGATTATACGACGGGATACGACGAATATTATTTCCCCGGTGCATTTGAATACGGGCTGTATGATAAAGAAAATCTGTTTCAGGCTGGCGGACAAATTACCTGCAATTATCAAGACCGAGTCGGCATTTCGCTCAAATTGGCGAAAAACTTTTGGGACACCGGATTGAAAGGTGGGAATAACGAAACGGCCACAAAGCCGGTGAATATTCCCGATTTCGAAGTGAATGCCTCGGTTGATGTGCTCCTATTGCCTCAATTAAAAATGAATATCGGATATGAATTGCAAACCGGAAGATACGGATTGTTGCAAACCATGTTTTCACAAATCCGCCCTCCGTTCAATTTGCAAGAAAAAATGAAAGACATTCAAAACGTGACAGGGGGAGTAAATTACATGTTCAACAAATCATTTTCCGTTTACCTGCAAATGAATAACCTGCTGAATCAAAAATACGAATACCGGTATACCTATCCCGAACAATCGATAAGCGCAATGGCAGGATTTACGTATCTGTTTTGAAAATTATTGACTCAATAAGTCTTGATTTAAATCGGTTAATCGCGACATTCCGGCAAGCGATAAAATATTGGAGTAAGCCGTTATCAGTATCATGCCTGACGAGTTGAAAAACAGTTGCGGAGTGCTTTGACCGCTGCGCGTATCCAAGGACGATTTCCTTTTGAGATTGTAAAATAAGGTTTTTGAAGGGCACCGAATGAGCGAAAGACCCGTTCTACACCCGGTATCATGGACCCTTCGAAATCGAATGAAGCGGAAACATTCGATACTGCGCGGATCGCTTCTGACAGGACGAGAAGATGAGCTCCCGATTTTCGCCCTATCGGATCGCTTCCTCCGGCAATATAATACGCGCAGTTTTCCTGCCATACGACGAAGACGGCTGCATGCAACCGTCCGTCCGGATCAAAAGCGCCCCATGTGTTTCCTTGATTTCTTGCATAAGCTGTTTCAATCAATCGACGCAATATCTTGGATTGATACGCCTTTTTCCTTTGCCGTTCGTAGGTTTTAGCATTTATTTCCAAAAACGAATCCGCCGAAAGCCGGGATTTCATTTCCATTTGATACTTCGTCCGGGCTTTGTGTATATTCTGACGGATATTGTAGCTCCGATTTTTTTCTATTTCGGCGATATTCTGTATATCCGGCAAGATGTAAGTGTATCGGGTCGTTTGGCGGTAGCCTTTCCAATAAAAAGGCAGCCAATCCGTAAACAGGTAGTGAAAATTTTGAATGAAATAGGTGTGTTCCGGTAAATTCCGGATCAACTGTTCGCAAATGTTTTGTTTTCGCAATAAATTCTTGGAATAGTTTTCCTTCCCGAAATTCGGATTAAACCAAATACCCATCGTCTGCGTAAAAGCCGGCATGGTAATTCCTTTCTTATAAGGAGTATAAAAAGGAAAAGCAGCTTCAATTGCTTCGGGACAGCCATCGGAAAAATACAACAGAACATCCCATTGATTTTCTCCGCAAACACAATCCAGCCACCAATCCCTTGAAAAAATGGGAATGGACGGTTCTTTGGTGCATAGCTCCCGGTATTGTTCTTTATCGGTCATGAAGAAAATTTCGGTAAATATACGCTTTTTTTCTATGTTATTGTTTACTTTTGCGACTAAATCTTTTTTGTTGACATCGTAATTAAATATATCTGCATGAAGAAATATGGATTACTAATCGTAATTTCATTTCTTATATCCATATTTTCAGAATATTCTGCGAATGATACAAATTAAGTGGTGAATTAAAGTAGAATTAATATCCTGTAAAAAAATAAATATGAGAAAAATATTAATATTGTTGACACTTTTAACAGTCGTTTGGCCGGTTGAAGCTCAAAGGCGGATCAATTTCGATTTCGAGTGGAGATTTATTCAAGATGATAATCCAAAATTTGCCGAACCGGATTATGTGGACCGGCAATGGGAAGAGGTGCAGTTACCGCACGACTGGAATATCAAGATGAAATTCGACAAGTCGGCAGAAGGGTCGGCAGCCTACTTGCCGGGGACCGTCGGCTGGTATCGCAAAAGTTTTATGATTCCCAAGTCTTATGCAGGGAAGCAGGTAACCATATTATTCGCCGGAATTTTTCACCAAAGCGATGTGTATGTCAATGGCCGGCATTTGGGTTTCCGCCCCTATGGTTTTTGCAGCATTGAATACGATTTGACCCCATATTTAAATATAGGAGCAGAAAACATAATTTCAGTGCGGGTCAATTGCACCGGAG
>JGI24699J35502_11134228_pt1 | contig 91082 bp, 81 predicted proteins | sample TergutMp193P4_FD_35502 | JGI IMG/M metagenome (IMG submission 35502)
GCATTTTGTGGTCGCTTGTGTATTCGTAAACATATTGCCTTGAAACTCCAAATTTTTCGACTATTTCGGAAACGGTGTACCATTCGGCAATATCGGCGTATTGCTTTTTTGCAAAAATCTTTTGAAGTGTTTTTAAGGAATAGTGTGTTGTGCCTTTTATTATGATAGGGGTAATTTCTTTTTCTTTGGTTTTGCGGTAAAACCAAGTCATTGAGATTTTGAATTGTTTAAGGGCTTCGGCTACCGTGATATATTCTTCTTGTGCTTTGTTGATTTGTGGAATGGAGGTGTTAATTAGGGTTAGTTTTTCGGGTGCGTTTTGGTACAAATTTAATAAATCGGACTTTTTTACTCTTATGGTGCGTTTGCTAATGCGTAGTAATTCTATCTTTCTATTTTCAAGTAATTTGTACAGCGTAGGGCGTGAAACGCCAAGCAGAGCGGCGGCGTCAGTGAGTGATAAATTTTCTTGCAAAAGCAGGTTTTGACGGTTACGCTCTTGGATTTCTTGGCTTTCCAAGTGTAAGCGTTCTTTTCGCTTTGCGGTTTTATATCCTCGCTTTGCACAATTCGAGCTACAATATTTTGTAGTGCTTGTGTATGCGGTAAAAAGTTTTCCGCAGGTTTTGCAAGCAAATTCAAATTGTATTCTTTCTGCCATTTTTTACTTTAATATTGGTATCGTTTGTATTTATTTCTTGTCAATCTTTGTTTGTATTTGTCAATCTTTGTAAAATTACTATATAACATTGGATTTGATTTTTTGCACTTTTACTATTGTGGTACAAATACGGTACAAAAATAAGCAAAATATCAATATAAAACAATAGATAACGATAAAAAAATATCAGCAAAATTTATTTAATTCGCTGATATTTAGTTGTTTATTTTTATATGATTTATTGTTGGTTTTGTGGGTTATTTCCCGATGCAAAACTTCCCGAAAATATTTCCTAGCATCTCATCCGTACTGATCTCCCCAGTAATCTCGCCTAAATAGTGCATACATTCCCGTATATCCCGGCTTACAAAATCTCCCGAAATTTTTTTGTTTAAGTCGTCCTCAACACGGTTAATCGCTTTGAGCGCATGTGTCAGCGCTTCGTAATGCCGCATGTTGGTGACGATTACGTCGTTTTCGCTGAATCGGGGAATATCGGCGGCTTCGAGCAATGCCTGTTCCAATTTTTCCGTATTTTTATTGTACTTTGCCGATAAATAAAGGCGGGTTGCATCTACGGTCGTCAAAAACTCTTTTTCCAGCAGTCTTAATTCTTCCCGGCTGATTCTGTCGATTTTGTTGAAAATAATGATTAACTTTTTGTTTTTGGTTCCGGGAATGATTTTTTCGGCTATTTCATCGATTTTTTCACTGAATTGCGTGGCATCGATCATCCAGACGACGATGCTTGCCTGACTGATTTTTTTGAATGTCCGTTCGATACCCAGCATTTCGATTTCGTCTTTGGAATTTCGGATTCCGGCGGTATCGATAAAGCGGAACATAACTCCGTTAATGGCAACGGTATCTTCAATCGCATCGCGGGTCGTACCGTGAATGTCGGAAACAATCGCTTTTTCCTCATTCAACAAAAGATTCAGCAGTGTGGATTTTCCCGCATTCGTTTCGCCGACAATCACAACCGGAATGCCCGATTTAACGGCATTTCCCGTACTGAAAGAATCGGCCAGTTTACCGATAATCGATTGAATATTTTTTACCAACCCGATTAATTTCGAACGATCGGCAAACTCCACCTCTTCTTCGCTGAAATCTAATTCAAGTTCAATCAAGGACACAAAATCCAGTAATTGTGCCCGCAGCTTGGCCAATTCGTTGCTGAATCCGCCGCGCATCTGATTCATGGCCAGCCGGTGTGCCGCCGCCGCCGAAGAAGCAATTACGTCGGCAACAGCTTCGGCTTGCGACAAATCCATTTTGCCGTTTAAGAATGCCCGTTGCGTAAACTCGCCCGGAGCCGCCAACCGGCACCCTTCGGCCAGCAAAAGCCTTACAATCGTCTGCTGAATGTAAATCGATCCGTGACACGTTATTTCAACCGTATCTTCCCCGGTAAACGAATAAGGCGCACGGAAAAGACCGACCATAACTTCATCGACGATTTCGTCATTCTCCTTGATTCGTCCGAAGCTCATGGTATAAGCCTTTTGCGTGGCAAGGGATTTTTTCGGATCGGCGGGATAAAATATTTTTCCGCAATAATTTACGGCATCTTTCCCCGATATTCGGATAACGGCTATTCCCCCTTGTCCCGGAGGAGTGGAAACGGCGCAAATGGTATCTTGGTGCAACATCATCGGTATGGTTGTTTATTTGTGACGGTTATTTTCCGTCGATTAAAAAAATTTTTAAGCTGTTTTTGTGCTTAAAATGAAGGTTAAAGATAAGGTGATTTTTCGAACCGGATAACATAAAAGACAGCAAATCCATAATAAAGCATCAAAAAAGTACAAATATCAATGAATATCTCTTTTTTTGCAGAAAAAATATGGTATTTTACCGACATTTTGATACTTTTGCCCGCTATTTACAGAATAAATAATCAATTTGTCGAATTTATCCCATAATTTCATATCCTCATGCCTTTATATATCCCTCAAAATTATAGACCGACTCTTGTTCCGGAAATGACCGAACAGGCCATAAAACTATTGAAGGATTCTTTTCAGCAACGTTTTTCTCAAGCATTGAATTTGAGACGGGTAACTGCTCCTCTGTTTGTGCTGTCGGATACCGGAGTGAATGATGATTTGAGCGGGGTTGAGGAACCGGTTTCTTTTTCCATTCCTGCAATGAACGGACGAAAAGCCGAAATCGTTCATTCGCTGGCCAAATGGAAAAGGATAAAATTAGGCGAATACGGCATTCATGCCGGTTGGGGGTTGTATACGGATATGAATGCGATCAGAACCGGTGAGGATTTGGATAATATCCATTCATTATATGTCGATCAGTGGGACTGGGAACGGACGATCGATCGGGAAGATCGGAATATCCGTTTCTTAAAGAAAATAGTGGATGATATTTTCTTGGTGTTGAAAGAAACGGAATGGCTGATTTATAAAACATATCATCATATAGCGCCTGTTTTGCCGGATAAAATCACGTATATTCACAGCGAGGAATTATTGGCGATGTATCCGGATTTATCGCCTAAAGAACGAGAAAATAAAATCACGGAAAAATATAAAGCCGTCTTTATCATCGGAATCGGAAAAAAGTTGTCAAACGGAGAACAGCACGACGGACGGGCGCCCGACTATGACGATTGGATCACTCCGAACGAAGACGGTTATTTCGGATTGAACGGCGATATTCTTTTGTGGAATCCGACATTACAATCGGCTTTTGAGGTTTCGTCGATGGGAATCCGGGTCGACGGGGCTTCTCTTAAAAAACAATTGGAAATAACGGGACAACAGAATAAGATGAAATACGATTTTCACAAAAAAGTATATGAAGGCAGGCTTCCGCTTTCGATCGGAGGCGGTATCGGCCAATCCCGTTTGTGTATGTTTTTCTTGCGCAATGCGCATATCGGGGAAGTGCATGCAAGCATCTGGCCCGAAGATATGATTAAAAAATGCGCCGAAAATAATATTGTTTTGAAATAATTTTTAACTGAATAAAATCAACCAGCGAGGCGAAAAGGACACCGATTGTATAACAGATAAGATCACTCCACAAGAAGCCGAACCCCAAAATCAATCCTCCGATGCGGGTTGCCCTGATCGAATCGATCCAAGGGGCGTGATATAATTGAGTGATTTCAATAAAATAAGAGAATGCCGATGATATGAAAATCAGATTTTTGATTTTCATAAACGGAAAGATGACACATAAACCGAAGTATACCATCGCACTCCAAAGAATATCTCCCGAATACTCTTGTAAAATTTTTGCAGGAAAGAACTCCGGATACATTCTTGAACTTAATCCGACAATAATGGTGATCAAGACAAAAATAAGATAAATGATCCGTGATCGATGGGTCTTATTCTCCATTATTGTCGGATTTTATGCAGCGATAACGAAAGATCGTTATTTGAAATCTCCCTCTTTAATCAAATATTCGGCAATCTGAACGGCATTTAAAGCAGCGCCTTTTTTGATCTGATCGCTGACACACCAAAATGTGAGTCCGTTCGGATGAGATAAATCCTTACGAATACGTCCCACATAAACGGGATCTGTTCCGGCAACGAACAACGGCATCGGATAATCTTTTTCCGAAGGATTGTCTTGCAAAATAATCCCGTCTGCTTCGGCAAACGCCGATTTAGCTTCTTCCACCGATATCGGACGTTCTGTTTCCGTCCAGATATTTTCGGAATGGGCACGCATAACCGGTACGCGAACGCAGGTTGCACTTACTTCCACATTCGAATGCATGATTTTACGGGTTTCGTTATACATTTTCATTTCTTCTTTGGTATATCCGTTTTCCGTAAATACATCCACTTGAGGGATCAGGTTGAATGCCAGCTGATAAGCGAATTTTTCGACCGTCGGATTTCCCTTTTTCAACAATTCTTCGAATTGTTTTTCAAGTTCGGCCATGGCAGACGCTCCCGCACCGCTTGCCGCCTGATAGGTCGATACATGAATGCGTTTGATGTGGCTCAGATCTTCAATCGGTTTTAAGGCGACCACCATTTGAATGGTGGTACAATTCGGATTGGCAATAATGTTTCTCGGACGATTTTTGGCATCGGCGGCATTCACTTCGGGAACCACCAGCGGAACATCGTCGTCCATCCTGAAAGCACTGGAATTGTCGATCATTACGGCTCCGTGCTTGGTGATGGCAGACGCAAACTCTTTCGAGGTTCCGGCTCCGGCCGAAGCAAAAACAATGTCGATGCCCTTGAAATCATCGTTATGTTTAAGTTCTTTCACCGTAATTTCTTTTCCGCGAAAAGAGTATTTCCTACCTGCACTGCGAGAAGAACCGAATAAAAACAATTCCTCCATGGGAAAATGACGTTCTTCAAGTACGCGCAAAAATTCTTGCCCGACGGCACCGCTTGTTCCAACAATTGCTACTTTCATTTTTACAAATTGCAGTTTAAAATTTGAATAAGAATCAGTAAAATTTTAACTTCCGGTTTAATGGTACTTGACCGAATTTAAAATTGACCGCAAATTTACAACTTTTTGAAATACATAAAATTGATCATGAAAAAAATTGTATGGTTTATCATGGGATTTTTAACATCGACAGGATGTTATTCCCAAAATATGGATGAATTTGATTGGGAAGGAAATCGGAATGATTTCGACATTGATTTGAATACCGGACAGATCCGGTTATTTGCCTCCGGTGCCGGAAAATCGTTTTTGACGATGCAAAGCGGCAGATTATTAAACACGGTCTGGTCATTTCGGATCAGATTGTTATTCAATCCTTCGTCGGGCAATTACGCAGATGTATATTTATGTTCCGATACCGGGGATTTGACGGCCGGGGCAAATGCCTATTTTGTCAGAATCGGATATACGGACGATAATATTTCTCTGTATCGGAGAAAAGGAACCGGCGCTGTAAAAATCATCACGGGAAAAAGCAAACGAATCGATTTGTCGCAGGTGGATGTGGAAATAAAAGTCGAATGTTCTTCCGCAGGAGAATGGACTTTATCCTCCCGGTTAAATACCGAACAAAGTTTCTTTGATGAAGGACAAGTTATTGATTACAATGAGATTCATGTTAAATATTTCGGATTACTTTGTGTGTATACGGCCACCCGGAATAAAAGTTTTTACTTTAATGACATTCGTATTTCCGTATTGAATGAAGATGACGAAATAGAAACAGCCGATCTGTTTATGCCTTCGTCTAAGGAGGTGATCATTAATGAAGTATTGTTCAACGCCGATGACAAAACATGCGAATATGTCGAATTTTACAATCGTTCGGATAAAAAAATAAATTTGTCCCGGTTGACCTTTGCATTGCGGAAACAGGACGGTTCATTAACGGGAAAATGCAATCTGTCTATATTTCCGAAAGCACTTTATCCCCGTCAGTTCATTGTTCTCACCAAAGACAAAGAAAAACTTTGCGCCGGATTGAATTGTTGTGATGCCGCTTTATACGAAAATGTTGCTTTACCCGCTTTAAATAATGCCGGCGCTGATTTGGTATTGATAAACCGGGAAAATGAAATCATTGATGAATTTTGTTATTCCGAAAAAATGCACCAAGAAATGATATTCAACAAAAAGGGAATTTCTTTGGAACGGATTGATCCGGATGCGGATACTCAAAATCCAGAAAATTGGCAAACCGCTTCTTTTGATGCCGGATATGGAACGCCGGGGTGTAAAAACTCACAAGCTGATCCGGAAAATAACCGGGATGATATTTGGCTCGATAGTGACGTGGTGTCAAATGGTGATTTGGTTATGAATTATCGTTTTAAAAAAGGCGGACAACCGGCGGATATTTTTATTTACGATGTAAACGGCAAATTGATTAAACGATTGGCGAATAATGTTTTGTTGGGAACATCGGGCCGTTTCGAATGGAATATCAGAAGTGATCTGTCGATGATTGACAAATCCGGGATGTATATTATTTATGTTGAATATCGGGATGCATACGGATCGATTCGACGTAAAAAATTGGCAGTTGTGTTGAATATCAATTAACTGTTTCATTTAACTAAAAATAACATAATTTTACTAATATGTAACTCTTTGTTAAAAAATGTGTTAAATCAGTTCAATATACGATAAAATTTATATATTGCGCTCAAAATGAAAAAGAGCAAAATGAGTAAGGAAAAAATACATATTGAATATATCCTTAATACAGTGTCACTAACCGTATTGTGGACTCATTTAAGTACTCCGAGCGGACTTTCGGAATGGTTTTCGGATGACGTCAGCATTAAGGGGAAACGCTACATTTTCAAATGGAAGAAATATGAACAGGAAGCCGAGCAGATTGCCATAAGAATCAACAGTTTCATCCGGTTTCGTTGGCTTGATGATGAAAATACCAAATACTATTTTGAATTCAGGATTCATTCAGATGAACTTACCCAAGATACGATTCTCGAAATCATCGATTTTTCCGAACCGGATGAAAAAGAAGACGTAATCAGCCTGTGGAACAGTCAGGTCGAAACACTGAAACGAAGCCTCGGAGCTTGAAAGTGAAGAGTTAAGAGTTAGGAGATATAGTCTCCATTTTTAAAGCACTGATAAACAAAAAATGATTTATATTTTGATTGAAACGTCTTCTTTTCTCGCCGCAGTGGACATGTTGTCCGACTGCTATTCTATTCAAAAGGATTTGCAATCCGGCTACTCCAAAAATACCTTTTTTTAAAACACTGACAAACAAAGAATGATTTATATTTTTGATTGAAACGCCTTCTTTCTATCGGACAACATGTCCTGCTGAATTAGAAAGCAGCCGGACAATATGTCCACCACGGCACAAAGCCCTGAATGGATGTAATCAATTGATAAATACATGATTACACTTCTTCGGGGGTTCCGATATCCGCTTAATTTTTACGCGCAGGGCGATGTCCTGCGCCGGTGATTTTGCTCTTTCAAAGCATTTCGGCGGACACATTTGACTCTATCAAACGTTGTTTCAACCGGTCGCATGAAATACTCCCGATATAAGCTTCATTTACTCGTCTACTTGCGTATCGCGCCGCGCATTGATTGTTTCCCTGCATGTTATGAATTTTTCGACAACCGTTTTCGTTCATTTTCGTCCAAGACGATTTTTCTCAGACGCATATAATGGGGCGTCACTTCTACGTATTCGTCTTCTTTGATGTACTCCAAAGCTTCTTCCAGACTGAATACAACGGGCGGGGTAAGTTTTATCTTGTCGTCGGCTCCGGATGCACGCATATTCGTCAGTTTCTTCGATTTGGTGACATTCACGACCAAATCACCTTCTTTATTGTTTTCTCCGACTACTTGTCCGGCATATACTTCTTCCTGCGGATAAATGAAGAAAATTCCCCGATCCTGCAATTTGTCTAATGCGTATGCAAAGGCCGTGCCCGTTTCCATCGCAATGATAGAACCGTTGATGCGGCGTTCGATGACGCCCTTCCAAGGCTGATACTCCAAAAAACGATGCGCCATAATCGCTTCTCCCGCAGAGACCGTCAACACATTATTCCGCAGTCCGATGATCCCGCGGGAAGGAATCGTAAATTCCATATGTACCCGTTCGCCCTGACGCTCCATCGACAATAATTCCCCTTTGCGCCGGGTCACCATATCAATGATTTTGCCGGAATATTCATCGGGAAGATTAATGGTCAATTGTTCCACCGGTTCGCATTTTTCCGCGGCAATCTCCTTGACAATCACCCGCGGCTGTCCTACTTGCAATTCATATCCTTCGCGACGCATGGTTTCGATCAGTATGGAGAGGTGCAAAACTCCCCGTCCGTAAACAGTCCAAATATCTGCCGCTTCCGATTTTTCCACCTTCAATGCCAGATTCTTGTCCAATTCCCTCATCAACCGATCGTGAATATGCCGTGAGGTCACGTATTTTCCGTCTTTTCCGAAAAACGGACTGTCGTTGATCGTAAACACCATGCTCATGGTCGGCTCGTCAATAGCAATCGGATCAAGCGGTTCCGGATTCTGAAGGTCGGTGATCGTATCTCCGATTTCAAAACCTTCGATTCCGACCAATGCACAAATATCTCCGGAAGACACTTTATCAATTCTTGTCCTTCCGAGACCTTCGAACACGTGCAACTCTTTGATGTGCGATTTCAGTATCGAACCGTCTCTTTTGCATAAAGCCACATCCATGCCTTCGCGCAATTCGCCTCTGTGTACGCGCCCCACGGCGATACGTCCCACATATGATGAATAATCGAGCGAAGTAATCAACATTTGAGGAATTCCTTCGAGTTTTTTCGGTGCGGGAATGTATTCGATAATCGTATCCAACAACGCAAAAATATCTTCTTTCGGCTCTTTCCGGTCGTTTGACATCCATCCCTGCTTGGCAGAACCGTAAATGGTCGGAAAATCCAATTGCTCTTCGGTTGCATCCAAATTAAACATCAAATCAAACACCATCTCGTGCACTTCGTCAGGACGACAATTGGGTTTATCGACTTTATTGATGACTACGATCGGTTTTAATCCCAGGTTCAACGCTTTTTGCAATACAAAACGGGTTTGGGGCATCGGCCCTTCAAAAGCATCCACCAATAACAGGCAACCGTCAGCCATATTCAATACCCGTTCCACTTCTCCGCCGAAATCGGCATGTCCGGGAGTATCTATAATATTGATTTTATAATCTTTATAGGTGATGGAAACATTTTTGGAAAGAATGGTGATTCCCCGTTCCCGTTCCAAATCGTTGCTATCGAGGATTAATTCGCCGGTTTGTTGATTTTCCCGGAATAAATGTCCGGCCAAAAGCATCTTATCGACTAATGTCGTTTTACCATGGTCAACATGCGCTATGATCGCGATGTTTCTTATTTTTTGCATATCATACATCATAAAATTGGGGGTGCAAAGGTACGGAAAAATACAACAATAAAAAAGGTTGCATCCTTCATTCATGCAACCTTATCTTTTTTATCTTTTTATTATCATACCGTAACGGATTGTTGTTTGATCAGACCATGTTTGAGAAAACATTTTTGAACTTTCCCGATGGCAAAGTTCAACTGTTCTTTGGTGTGCGTGGCCATTAACGAGAACCGGATCAAGGTATCACCGGGCGATACCGCCGGAGAAACAACCGGATTGACAAACACGCCCTCATCCAGCAATTCGCACGTAATGCGGAACGTTTTTTCATTGTCGCGGATATACAGCGGAATGATGGGAGTTTTCGTGTGGCCGATTTCACAACCGATGGCCCGGAATCCGTCCAATGCATAATGAGTCAAATCCCACAAACGCTCCATTCGTTCGGGTTCCGACAACATAATATCCAATGCGGCGGAAGCCGCGGCAACGGAGGCGGGAGTACAACTTGCGCTGAAAATATACGACCGGGAATGATGGCGCAAATATTCGGTGATGATTTTATCCGTGGCAATAAATCCGCCCAAGGAAGCAAACGATTTGCTGAACGTTCCCATGATCAGATCCACACCATCGACTACGTCAAAATGATTGCACGATCCACGTCCATGGTCGCCCAACACGCCGATTCCGTGAGCTTCGTCCACCATGACGGAAGCATTATATTTCTTTGCAAGTTCCACGATGCCGGGCAAATTCGCGATATCGCCTTCCATGCTGAAAACCCCGTCTGTAACGATCAGTTTTACTTTATCGGAATCACAAGACATCAAACATTTTTCTAATGAATCCATGTCATTGTGCTTATATTTCAATGCATTGGAAAACGAAAGTCTCCGTCCCTCAATAATTGATGCGTGGTCCAATTCATCAAGAATAAGATAATCTCCCCTTCCGGTCAAACAAGAAACAACCCCCAAATTCACCTGAAAACCGGTGGAATATATAATGGCATCTTCCTTCCCGACAAATTCGGCGAGCCTTCTTTCCAATTCAATATGAATATCCAAAGTACCGTTTAAAAAACGGGAACCGGCACATCCTGTCCCGTATTTTTCAATCGCATGAATAGCCGCCTCTTTTACTTTCGGGTGGTTTGTCAATCCCAAATAACTGTTGGAACCGAACATCAATACTTTTTTACCTCCGATAATCACTTCCGTGCCTTGTTCACTCTCAATTTTTCGAAAATACGGATAAATGCCTTTTGCTTTTACTATTTGAGACTCATCGTATTTAGCAAGTTTTTGTTGTAATAAATTCATACGAATCGATAAATAATTAGGTATCAACTATATGCATGGAGTAAAAAAAACACCCGCAAAAACAGGCTGGCAAAGGTAGTAAAAAAACAAAATCCGCCAAAAGATTTCCGGATTTTAATTCTTTCTCTTAATTTTCAATAAAATATGTTCAATATGAATTGGATCCTTCCATTTTAAAAAAAATATTCCGGTAAAAATTATCGGTATCAATAAGTCTTTTAACTTTGTAGAAAATTATGTACTTATTTCAATAGTACAATGTTAATCATTTTATGAACGAAAAAAAGAGCGTACTTGTCATCATTAATCCGATAGCGGGAACTTCTCCGAAAAATCAAATTCCTTCTGTATTGGCTAAACGATTGAATCCGGCTCAATATACCGTCGATATACAATTCTCTGAATATAAGGGACATGCAGGTGTTTTGGCCAAACAGGCCGTCGACAATCGATACCATTATGTATTGGCGGTAGGAGGAGACGGAACGGTTAACGAGATTGCGCGAAATTTAGTTCATACCGATACGGCACTGGCTATTATTCCGTCCGGTTCGGGTAACGGCTTGGCCCGGCATTTGGGTATTTCTCTGCAAATATCAAAGGCCGTTGATGTTTTTCTTGCCGAAAATGTGACTCCGGTCGATTATTGCAAAGCGAACGACACGTTCTTTTTTTGTACTTTCGGGGTCGGCTTGGACGCTAAAGTGAGTCAGGCTTTTTCTCAAAGGAAAACCCGCGGATTGCATTCTTATCTGACCGGAGCCATCACCGAATTTGCCAAACTGAAACCTGAATCATACAAGATCACTCCCGAAAATGAAAAAATGTTCCTGCAAAAGGCGTTGTTCATTACTTGCGCCAATGCATCCCAATGGGGATACAATGTGTATGTGGCACCTACTGCAAGTGTTCAGGACGGATTGTTGGACATGGTTATTCTTCTGCCTTTCCCGATATACGACGCGGCGCCTTTAGGGGTTCAGTTGCTGACCAAAAATCTGGATAAAAGTAATTATGTAAAAGTTATCAAAACCCGTCATGTGACGATCGAACGGGAAAAGGAAGGGGTGGCTCATGTAGACGGAGAACCGATCTTTATGGGAAAGAAAATAGAAATCAATAATATCAGAGGTGGGCTGAAAGCGTTGGTGCCGAGGAAAATATGAGGAAAGTTAAGAATTAAGAGTTAAGAGTTAAGAGTTAAGAGTTAAGAGTTGATAAATGTGGGTGTATATCAATGTTCTGAATGTGGCAGAGAATTTTTGTCGGGTGCAAAATTCTGATGGTTTTGGTAACCGAAGATGGTAGAAGATCAGTCGATAAAACGGCAAATACTCAAGTAATAAGTATGTCGTAAAAACCGGTTTATATTTTAAACGCGAAGTCGCAAAGGAGGAAAGACGCGAAGTTTAAATTCTTTGTAGTTTTGTGTGTTTGCTTCTTTGCGTTTAAAATAGTAGATATTAAATTCTGCCGGGTACTTAGACAAAAATATGTTTAATCAATAAATTTAAAAATCATGTATTGTCCAAATTGTCAAAGTCAAAATGAAGAAAACGCACAATTCTGCAGAAACTGCGGCTCGAATTTGTGGTATACGCCAGATTTGAAACAAGATAACGATGTATTGCTGTTGGTCTATATTCTCATAGCATTTTTTGCCGCTGTTGTTCAATTCGTAATTCAAAGAGTTTTTTCAATATCTTATTTTGGGAAATCACCTTGGATATATGTTATGGGGTTAATTTGGATTATATCCAATATCAGTTTAATTCTACCTGCATTAGCAATAAAAAACAAATCATTGAAAATTATCGGTATTATTTTTGCCGCGATAATTATAATCTATCACGCATACGGAAATATTGAATTTATGTTTAATAATTTTAAATGATTATCGGATGTTATGCCCGGTTCTCCCTGCAGGGAGAGGCAAAAAATGTGTCAATGTTTCAAAATATTCGTCTTTTTTTGTCCCGCCGGGGACATTATATCGGTAGAAAAACACCACACCCCTTCACCCCTTGTCCCGCCGGGGACAAAATGTTTTCCCTAACGGGACGGAAAACAACATTTTTTAGAACGGATTTTTCAAAAAAACGAATATTACATTTTTACATCCTACTTGGGGGTAGATAGGTGCAACATCCGATAATCATTTAATTTTATTAATTAAAATAACCGGAATAATATACGCCCCCTGATAAACGGGTTGGTGCCGAGAGTTATATTACGTACCTGCGGCACGTTGTGTGGTTATGGGGGGTATGCATCATTCTACCAATATTTTGTTCCTGACGGAACAATGTTATTATTGACACTAATCATCGAATACAAACATAACACAAAACAGGATGAATCCATGAAAAGATTCATCCTGTTTTGTGTTATGTTTCGGCTTGATTATAAGAAAATTGCCAGACTTGCAATGATAACCGCACCCATGATAAATACCCAAACGTATTGTTGGACATTCCCGGATTGAAATTCTTTGATGGCTCCCGAAGTTTTGTATACCCAAAACGCCTGAAAATTCATAAATCCGTCCACGACATGACGATCGAACCATGCAACCGGTTCACAAATACGTTTAAAAATGATACTTTTGGTAATGAACAGATATAATTCGTCGAAATAGAATTTATGATACGCCCATCGGTAAACGATGCCGAATCCGGATGCAACTTTATCCGAAAGATTACTCCCGCTTTTATAAATCCATGTCGCTATACCTATCCCTGCCAATGCGATGCAAATGGAAGGAACGGCCACCGTCCAATCGATATGATGTCCGAATCCGATTCCGTCACTTGTAACTAATTCGGAAAACGGCACTAATCCGGCTACAATCGTCAATACCGCCAAGAACACAAGCGGACCAGTCATCACCGCTCCTACTTCGTGCGGCTGATGATGATAATGACCGGTTTTACCCCAAAATATGTTGTAATATAATCGGAACATATAGAATGCCGTCAGGCCTGCAACCAAAAATTGACAGGCAAAAACTATTTTATCGGCATGTAAAGCGGCCACCATGATTTCGTCTTTACTGAAAAATCCCGAGAACGGAGGGATTCCGGCGATCGACAGACAAGCGATCAAAAACGTAATGTGCGTAACCGGCATAAACTTCCGTAATCCGCCCATATCCTTCATCTCATTGCTGTGAACAGCATGGATGACGGCTCCCGCACACAGGAACAACAAGGCTTTGAAGAATGCGTGTGTAAATAAATGGAACATGGATGCCATGTATCCCAATCCGTTATGTCCGCCATAACCCGAAACACCCAAAGCAACAAGCATGTACGCAATTTGAGAAATGGTTGAAAAGGCCAGCACCCGCTTGATGTCTGTCTGCGTACAAGCCACAACAGCCGCAAACAAGGAGGTCGCCGCACCCACATAGGCAATCCCGTGAAGCACTCCCGGAGTGATAAAGTAATAAACCGGAAAAAATCGTGCCACCAAATATACTCCGGCCACCACCATCGTTGCGGCGTGAATAAGCGCCGAAACAGGCGTGGGGCCTTCCATGGCATCGGGTAACCAAATGTGCAGCGGAAGCATGGCCGATTTTCCGGCGCCTCCGATAAAAATCAATGCCATGGCCCAGGTAAATACCGATAATCCCATAAAAGAAGGGCCGACCGAACTTGCGACCAACGCGGCATGATTATCGGTCAATGCGGTAAAATCAAACGTGTTGGTATAATACGACAGGAATAAAATTCCGATCAAAAAGCCCAAATCGGCAAAGCGGGTCACAATAAACGCTTTTTTTGCGGCAGCCACCGCCGAAGGTTTGGTATAGTAAAATCCGATGAGCGAGTAGGACGAAACTCCCACCAGTTCCCAGAAAATATACATCTGAAAGATATTGCCGGCAACCACCAATCCCAACATCGAGAAGGTAAACAAAGATAACAGAGCATAATAACGCTGAAATCCGGATTCACCCTTCATGTACCCTATACTGTAAATATGCACCATCAGCGATACAGTGGTGATCACCACCAGCATCATTACCGAAATCGGATCCAAAAGGATTCCCAAATGCACCCTCAATGTTTCGGTAAACTTGAGCCAAAGCACGTCATAAGGTTGTATTTGCCGGAATACGTCGTCGACTTTTCCCTCCACAAAAAAATACCGGTAAGCAATAAAATAGGACAAACAGGTAATGACAACCAACCCTAATGTCCCGAGCAGCCCCGCAACTTTAACAGACATTTTATGTCCCGCCAATCCCAACAGCAAGAACATAAAAAAAGGTATCGCGATGATAAAAATACTACAATCCATATCTTTTTCAGTTAAGAGTTAAGAGTTAAGAGTTAAGAGTTGAAGTAATTTTAAACTTTTAACTCTTAATTCTTAACTCTTAACTTTATTATATTAGTTTTTCATTTTATTGAGATTCTTAATATCGATGTTTTGAATATTGCGGTAAATGTTGATAATGATGGCAATGGCAACAGCCGTTTCCGCAGCGGATACCGCAATGGCAAAAAGGGTAAAGAAAAATCCCTCCATTTGTTCCGGATATAAAAAACGATTGAAAACGACAAAGTTTATATCAACCGCATTCAAAATCAATTCTAAAGAAATCAGGATAGTAAGTGTGTTTCGACGGGAGATAAACCCATACACTCCCGCAAAAAACATGATGGTACTCACCACCAGATATAATTCCATCGGAATGTCCATATTTTTGATTATTGATTGTTAAGCATGTGGTAAAAAACAGTATATATTTTAAACGCCGAGTCGCAAAGCCGGAAAGACGCGAAATTTAAATTTTCTTTGCGAATTTGTGTCTTTGCATCTTTGCGGTTGAAATAATATAAATTAAATTCCGGCATATATTTAGTTTTTTTATTTGTATGCGGTTTAACGGCAATACCGGTAAAATCATCGTTTTCTCGCAATCATGATTCCGCCGATGATACAAGCCAACAGTAATATACTGATTGCTTCGAAGGGCAATAAATATTGGTATTTCTCCGTCCCCATCAATGTTATTCCGATATGTTTCATATCGATTTCTCCTCCGGAAACCGCTTCCGTTATTTTAATTCCGTTTTTCAAAACCACGTACAAACAGACTCCGATTCCGAGCACGGCAGCCGTTATTCCGGCCAACGTCTTTTTCACCGGTATTTTTTCCAATTTATCACCGGCATGGCTGGTCAGGAAAATGGAAAATATAAACAAGACCAATATTCCTCCGGCATAAACCGTAACTTGTACGGCAGCCAGAAAATGATAATCCAACATGAGATAAATTCCTGCCGTAGCCAACAAAACAAACAGCAAATAGGTGGCCGACCGCAACACCCGCCTTGTTGTTACCGTCATGACGGAAAAAGCCACAATCATCACCGCCAAAATTCCGAAAATAATTTGTGAAACAGATATATCCATTTTAATTGATATTGTTCATTTGTTTATGCTTCGCCGGACGCCGATTTTTTCTTTTCTTCCAAACGGGATCCTTCGTTGTTTAATTTCATGATCAACTTGGAACGAGTGAAAATCGCAGTCTCATAGTCTTTGGAAAATACAATTGCATTTGAAGGACATGTCAAAACGCATAAATTACAAAAGGTACATTGTCCCAGATTATACAAATAGGTATCCAATATTTTTTTCTTTTTTCCGTCTTCCGTCTCAATGGTTTGAGACGTTATTTTAATCGTTCCGTTCGGGCAATTCATCTGGCAAATACCGCAAGCTGTGCATTTGTGCTCATTATTTTCGTTATGAGGCATTGTCAAAACCCCCTTAAAATGTTCCGGCATGACCAATGTTTTCCGGTTTTCGGGATAACTTTCGGTAACTTTCGGACGGAAAAAATTCACAATGGATACTTTTAACCCGGTGAGCAAAGAAACAATTCCCGTCACCCACGATTTCAGATATGCTGCAAAACCACCCATTTTTTAAATTAAGAGTTAAGAGTTAAAAGTTAAAAGTTAAATATTCAAATGATCCGGTCGTAATTTTTAATTCGTAATTTCAAAAGTGCCATTTGAATATGACGATTAATGCCATGAATAAGATATTCAATAAATTAAGCGGCAATAAATATTTCCATTCCAGATGTAAAAGCTGGTCTATTCTCAAACGGGGAAACGTCCACCGCACCCACAATGAAAGAAAAATGCAGAAAAAAGCTTTCCCCAGAAACCATACAGGAGTCGGAATATAATCCATGACATGATTAAATCCGTCCAACCCGGGAATATGCAAAGGCTGCCATCCGCCCAAGAAAACGGTGGTGGCAATCGCCGCAATGATAAACATGTTCAAATATTCGGCCAAATAATAAAAGCCGAATTGAATACCCGAATATTCGGTGTGATAACCCGCCGTCAATTCCGATTCCGCTTCGGGCAGGTCAAACGGCCCGCGGCTTGTTTCGGCATGTCCGGCAATCAAATAAACGAGAAAAGCAATCAAAGCGGGAACATGACCTTTGAAAATAAACCATAAATCCGCCTGCTGATTCACAATCTGCGAAAGCTGCATCGAACCGGCAAAAATCACCATCGTCAATAAAGACAATCCGACCGACAATTCGTAACTGACCATTTGTGCTCCGCTCCGCATCGCTCCGATCATCGAAAATTTATTGTTGCTCGACCAACCGGCAAGTAAAACGCCCAAAACACCCAACGACGACACGGCCATCATATAGAATATTCCGATGTTGAAATCGATCGCCTGCAAGCCTTTGCCGAAAGGCAATGCTCCGAACGACAGCATGGACGACAAAATCACGATAAACGGCGCCAGATAAAATAATATTTTATCATTGTTGTTGATGGGGATCAACTCTTTCAGCAATATTTTTATGGTATCGGCAAACGTCTGCAAAAGTCCGAATATTCCGACACGATTCGGGCCGAGACGACATTGAAACCACGCGCAAATTTTCCGCTCGAACCATATCAAAATAATAGCCAATATAGCATAAGCGGCCAAAAGAGCTATGCCGACAAGAACAAGCTCAATGACCAATACGCCGAAATCAGGCAGGTTCAATGCCCGCAAACTTTGGTCAATCCACTGAGTCAGTACTTTAAAATCAAACATATAGGTAATATTATTCGTTCTTTTTTATCCCGTTTTATCGATCAATATCGGGAACCACATAGTCCAACGAACCGCCGATGGCAATCAGGTCGGCTATTTTTTCATTTCTTGAAATTAAATCGACAATCGACACCAAACTTAATCCGGGTGAGCGGAATTTCAAGCGATAAGGGCTTTTGTCTCCTTTACTGCATATATAAACTCCGAATAATCCGCGGGCTGCCTCCACCGATTGGAAGTACTCGCCTTCCGGGATACGGATGATCGGCTTGGTTTTTGCTTGATACGGGCCTTCCGGAATATGATCCACTAATTGTTCCAAAATATTCAACGATTCGAGAATTTCATCCAAACGAACCATATAACGGGCAAACGTATCGCCTTCCTCACGGAGTACTTCGTTGAATTTAATCTTACCGTAAGCTGCATAAGGACGATGTTTGCGCACATCGCAACTGAACCCGGACGCTCTTCCCGAAGGGCCGGTGACTCCATAAGACACCGCCTGCTCTTTCGACAAAATGCCGATGCTTTTCATCCGTTCGTCGGCAATGACATTTCCCGTAAATATTTGGTGATACTCCTTCATGATCTTCCGCATGTAAGGAATAAATTCTTTGACCTTTTTTTGAAAATCGGGATGAAGATCATACATGACGCCTCCGATAACATTGTAGTTCATGATCAATCGGGCGCCGCAAGTATCCTGAAAAATATCGATGATTTTTTCGCGATCGCGCATACCGTAAATAAATGCGGTCAAAGCTCCCATGTCCATACACATGGCCGACCAGCCGAGCAAGTGGGAAGCAATACGCTGCAATTCGTCCATCATGGTACGGATATACTCCACCCGTTCCGAAACCTCGATCTCCACCGCTTTCTCAATACAAGAGCATAGCGCATGACGGTTGATATGGGCGGAAAGATAATCCAGCCGGTCGGTCAAATGGAGCATTTGCGGGTAAGTCATGCTTTCACACATCTTTTCGATCCCGCGATGAATATACCCCAGATTCGGATCCACTTTACGGATCAACTCCCCGTCGAGTGAAACACGGAAATGAAGCACTCCGTGCGTCGACGGGTGTTGCGGGCCGATGTTCACCACATATTCTTCCTTTCCGAACAGTTCTTTTTCTTTTTCGATAATATCGCCTTGAGTCGTAAACGACAGACTCCGTAATTTATCGGAAAACGGTTCACTTTCTATCGACAACGGATTGTTTTCGGGAGAGGCGTCATAATCTTTTCGAAGCGGAAATCCTTTCCATTTTTCGTTCAAAAACAAACGACGCATATCGGGATGGTTGATAAAGTTAATTCCCAGCAGCCCGTATGCCTCGCGCTCGTTCAAATTTGCCGTTTCCCACAAATCGGTGACACTGAATAATTGAGGATGTTCTTTGTCGGCCGTAGCCGTCTTTAAAACAATCATATCCAACGGGTTGCCCGACCGGGCCAAGTGATAAACAACCCCTAAAGAATCGCCCCAATCCACCCCGGTCAAAGAAACCAGAAAATCATATCCTTCTTCCCGGCAAAGCATTGACGCCAACTCGTGTAATTTATCCGGTTCTACCGTAACCGTCGGATATTGTGCATCTTCAAATCCCGCATCGGGAAGCCGTTTCAATATTTTCTCCTTTAATTCCATGTTACTTTAATTTACCGTCGTTTTCCCTGATCTCCCTGACGGCTTCTTTTCTCCGCTTTTTCGATTTTTGGGCGCTTTCCAGAAACCGGTCGAGTTTCACTTTCCGCTGTAATTGCATCATTCCGTACAACAGACTTTCGGGACGCGGCGGACAACCGGGTACGAATACATCCACGGGGATGATTTCCTGCACTCCCTTTGCGACATGATACGATTCGCAAAAAGGCCCTCCCGAGATGGCACAACTGCCCATGGCAATCACATATTTCGGTTCGGCCATCTGATCATATAGGCGTTTCAATACGGGAGCCATTTTATAGACAATGGTTCCGGCAACCACAATCACGTCGGCCTGACGAGGACTCGAACGGGTTACCTCGAACCCGAAACGTGCAAAGTCGAAACGTGCGGCGCCGACACACATAAATTCAATACCGCAGCAACTTGTGGCAAAGGTCAACGGCCACAGCGAATTTGACCGACCCCAATTGAGCAAATCATCCAAAGCGCCGATCACGATGTTTGATCCGTTTTGTTGAAGCTCTTCCACGTAATATTTTTGAAGATATTCGGTATCTTTAAACTCTTCGTTTTTAACTCCTTTAATATAGATGCCTTTTACTTCCATTCCAACGCTCCTTTCTTCCATGCATAAGCTAATCCCAGAATCAGGATGAACGCAAAGAACAATACGTTTATCAAACCGACGACTCCCAAAGATTTTACGATAACAGCCCACGGGAAAAGGAAAACCGCTTCCACATCGAACATCAAAAAGAGAATGGCATACAAATAATATCCCACTTTGAACTGCATCCAAGAAGTCCCGCGAGTGGGAATACCGCATTCATAAGGCTCTCCCTTCTGAACGTTAAACGAAGCCGGGGCAATAAGCGCGGCGATCGCCAAAGCGCCCGCCACCATGACGACGGCTGTTAAAACTACGGCTATAAATAAAGCAGAATTCATATTATTGAATGTAAATCAATCGTTTTTTCAAATAAGCGGCAGCTGATCCCACCGACATTTTCGACTTTTATGATGAAAAGACCAAAAACTAAATTTTGGCGCAAAAGTAGGGATTATATTGATAGATAAAAAGTATTCCGATAAATAGTTTTATATGGAGGTTTGTTAATAAATGTGAAAATAATAAAAGGGAGATAAGAATTGCATATTTTTTTGTCAATATCATTGAAAATGATTCATTTAACGATGAATTTCCAAATGAAACCGTCCCGTCAGGGACAGAATACCGGTAGAAAAAATCGCCTCCTTCACCCAAAGCCCTTTGGGGAGATAAATGAATGGAATTATTAAAATGATTTGATACTGAATTTGACAAGAGATCTATTTTAAAAATCCGGAATAATATTTTGTCCCTGACGGGACAAGGAGATGAGGTGCCGGATTTTTTCTACCAATATATTGTCCCTGGCGGGACAAAAAACGACATTCGCTTATCCCGTCAAGGGTATTATATTGGTAAAAAATTCGGTGCCTCTCTTTTTACCATGCCCTGTTGCCGCACGATAGCGGATGACTAAAAATTCTAAAACTAAAAATTACAATATTTTTCAAGAGCTACAAAGCATAATCTGGCGAAAAAATACATTTTTGCCAAAAAAAATTGCGAATTTCAATTACTTTTATCCATAAAAGCAGTATTTTTGTCATCAGATGATTCATAAAAAATTTTTTGTGTGATATAGAGACAAAAAACGGTGCCAGTAAGCACTATTTGTTCCGATTTTTCGAAAACATAAGACATGATTACGGATTCTTAACGGATAGTGTAATCCCCTGTCGACAGGGAGGGAGTATTCATAGCGCTTATCGAAATGCTTGTAGAACACCTCGCGGAAGGTTAAATTGTCCATTTGGATGATGTGAGCGAAATGTATATACGATTTTATAGAAAGATATAATTATTTAAAACTATTTTTTTAGTATGAAAAAAATTTTATTATATATAGGTTATATGGCTGCTATTATTACAATTATATATGGTATAATAGACGCAATTAAAAATCAACGTTATCTGTTATCTATTGTTACAAATGTATGGACTTGGGTTGTAATCGTATTTATTATTTTGGCTATTATTTTGTATGGATTATACAAACACATATATAGATTAAATAAACGCATACAACAACTTGAAAATGAGGGTATTATACCAATAATTGAGGGTAATTTTATGGGTGGTATACATAAAAAACAAGAAAGAAGTAAATATATTAATAACAATATGTCTATAACATTATTGGAAAAAATCACAGAAATTAGTGGATTCGACGAGTGTAAAGCCTCAAAAACAATAATGAGAATACATGGGATATTATCAAGAGATTCGGATAACTTTAAGTTTATTATTAGTAATGATTCAATCTCGCATTCTCGGAGTGATAAAATAGATATTACTGCTAAAGATATCAGTGATAGTACCCCTACCCCCCTTAATATCTCTACATCTGATGAAAGTAATAACAAAGAGTATACTGTTTCTTATGAAAAAAGAAAAACAGCGGGTTCTCTTATTGCATTAGAAATTTCGTGGACTTGGCCTAAAATGTTTGATATAGACGGTGGCTATGTTACATTATCTACCTGTTATTCAAAAACAACAAAAAAAATCAAACATACATTTATTCCTCACAAAGAACAAACTTTTGATGAAATATCACTTTGGCAATATAAAATTTCAAAAACTCCTTCATTCTTGCGAAAAATAGCAAAAGAAAAAGATATTTTTTCTTACGAAATTGAAAATCCAGATGAAATGACGGATTATATTATAATTTATAAAAACTTACAACACCTAATTAACTAAACACACTAAAATTTGAAAATACAATGATTAACTTAAAAGATATGCTTGATGCGGATACTATTTTGAAAGAAAAATATCGTATTGAAAATTTGAATAATAGTATTATTACTTTAGAGTGTTTTATTAGCCAAGAATGTAATCTGCAATGTAAACATTGCTATTTTGGTGATAAATTACCAAGCAAAAACCAATTATCGATTGATGAATGGATTGGCATCATAGAAAATGCAATACAAAATGGGATTAAACATTTTCATTTTTCAGGTAAAGAACCATTATTAAATAATGATTTGTTTCCTATATTAAACTATATTTCGGAACGAAAGGATACATATGGATTATTCTATGGCATTGTAAGTAATGGTGTAAGTGTTGAAAAACATATATATAAAAATCTTTTATTGACAAACTTAGATTATATTGAATTTAGTATTGAGGGGACAAAAGACATTAATGATTTTATTCGTGGAAATAATCATTTTGATAAATTGATAACAACATTAGGGGTTTTACTACCTAATGACAAAATCAGTACTTCAACTACTTTATCAGAAATAAATAAAGATTACTTTTTGGATTTAATGGACATATTGATAGAAAAGAAAGTAACAAAGATATTTGCTGCACCTATACATTTTGTAGGTAGTGCTACACAAAATTATATAAATATGATTTCACCTATTGATTTTTTAAACCTTATAGAAAATTCAATCAAAAAGATAATACAACTAAAACACATAAACCATAAGATAGACTTAAAATTTTGTATCAGTGATTTTTATACGGAATATCTGATTAATAACGAGCATTTTATGTCAGAAAAATTAAAGTTGTATTTAGAAGATGGCGAACCTATATATTGGAATATTGATGGACATATCGTTGAAATTGTATTGCAGTTTGTTGATATGCCATTTGTAAAACAATTAATAATTACAGCTGACGGTTATATATTATCTAATGCCGATGATATAGATAAATACAATTATTATGAATCAAGTTTGGCTAATGCAAGAAATTGCGATTTTTCCAAAATAATGAAATTAAGAAAAAAATATATTAATGATTACTTTACAAATTTAATTGTATAAAAAATGAAAAAATTAAAAATTAAAATACTGCCTGTCGAAGATGGTAGTGATTCAGGGAGTAAAGGGTTGTTCTTTTTCAATAAAAAGAAATTGGATAAAAGAAAAGAGAAACAACAAAAGAACTAAAAATATTTGGTTAGTAAATAAGACAAAGGGAAGTGCTTTGCCGTGGCGGACATGCTGTCCGTCCGCTTGTTTATTCAAAAGGACTTGCAGTCCGACTCCGAACTCGGCATAGCGTCTTTCGTCATAGTCACCTAAGTCTGCCCCGATTTCGTGGTTAAGAAATCTAATCGGAATGATGTCAATCAGATAAAATCCTTGTTCGTGATAAAGTCCGCTTAGTGGCAAGGCAAGAATCTATATAACCAATTTCCCTTATTTTTGTACAAGGGTTTTGCCAAAAGACCCTGTCCGAAAAAGAAAGGAATAAGGGCGGCGGTTAGATGTTATCCCTCTGCTACTAAACGTTCCTTTGTGAATAAGGGTTTCCTTATTCGTTCATATCCGGTAAATTGTATTTCTTAACCCCTAAATCGGGGCAGACTCCGGTGGCTATGCGCAGCAGCGGGAGAACGGTACCGGGGTGTGGTTTTTCACCGGATATCGAAGGTAGTAGTATTTTATTCCCGTTATTTTCGCACAGATTTCACGGATTTCACGGATTTTGAAAATATCCATTAAAAAAATCCGCGGAATCCGTGTAATCTGTGCGAGGAATTATTCAATTTCTACCAATATTTTGTCCCTGACGGGAGACAAAGGGATCATGGTGCTTATAAAACTAAAAAGACGAAACCTTCTAAAGTTTCGTCTTTTATTCCGGTCGCCGAAAATCAAATCCGGCGTTTTAATATCCTGATTTCGCTTTCAGATTAAACAACATTTACCAACGTTTACCGCCGCCGCTGCCGCCGCGTCCCGAATTATAACCGCCGCGATTGCCGCCGCCGCCGAAATTGTTACGGGGTCTTTCTTCTTTCGGACGGGCTTCGTTTACGGTAATTACTTTTCCGTCATATTCAGCTTGGTTTAACTCTTCAATCGCTTTTAAAGAAGCTGCCTGATCGGGCATCTCTACAAACCCGAAACCTCTTGAGCGTCCTGTCTCACGATCGGTTATCACTTTGGCGGAAGATACTTCGCCATACTCTTCAAATACCTGCCTTAAATCTTCATCGCTTACTTTGAAGCTTAAATTAGAAACGTAAATGTTCATTTTTTAATGAATTAAAATTTGTCTTGTGTTTCTCTTGAAAAATAAATGAACTAAAAAATAACATTATTTCTAATTGTCAAAGTTTGTCCGATTATAATTCTCAATAGAGTGGGCAAATGTACAAAAAATATCCGGATATTCTAAAATCATTCAAAATTTTTCAAAAAAATTTATCTGAACCTGTTATCCGACCGGATATTCCCGAATACGATTGATTTTGCCGGTAATGTCTTTTCCTGTATTTTCGTGCCTCCAAAAATTAGTGTTATGCAGTTAGTCTGTTATCCATATACCTTACAACTGAAAAACGTTTTTACGTTGGCAAATTCGTCCCGAACGGTTACGCCGGTGATTTTAACGGAGATTCATCACGGTGATTTCACCGGATACGGAGAGGCTTCTCTCCCGCCCTATTTGGGCGAAACTCAGGAATCGGTCATGAAATTTCTGCAACGGATTGATTTAAGCGGCTTTTCATCGACGACTCTCATCGGGGAAATTATGCGGTATGTCGACGGCATTGACGTCGGAAATACCGCCGCAAAAGCTTCGGTCGATATCGCCATTCATGATTTGGCCGGAAAAATAAAAGGCAAACCTTGTTATGAATTATGGGGACTGAATCCCGAAGAAGCACCCGCAACATCGTTCACCATCGGAATCGATTCGCCGGAAGCGGTACGAAAGAAAGCGGAAGAGGCTTCCGCTTATTCGATGATCAAGGTCAAACTCGGCAAGGAAACGGATAAAATGATGATCGAAACCATCCGTTCGGTCACGGATAAACCGATTTGCGTCGATGTCAATCAAGGATGGACGGATAAATATTTTGCACTCGACATGTTGCATTGGTGTAAAAGTCAAAACGTTGTGTTTGTAGAACAACCGATGCCCGCGGAACAATGTCATGATATGGCCTGGTTGACGGCGCACAGTCCGATTCCGACCATCGCCGACGAATCGTTTCAACGCATCGGGGATTTGGCCGCCGTCAAAGACGTTTTTTCGGGAATCAACATCAAATTGATGAAATGTACGGGTTTAAACGAGGCCGTTAAAATCATCGACCGGGCAAAAAAAATGAATCTGAAAATCATGCTCGGTTGTATGACGGAAACTTCCTGCGCCATATCAGCTGCTTCGCAAATCGCATCTTCAGCCGATTACATCGATCTGGACGGAAATCTGTTGATCACCAACGACTGTTTCAAAGGGGCAAAAGTGCAATCGGGAAAAGTCATTCCGGCTGCTCTTCCGGGAATCGGCGTCATCAAATGCTGTTAAAAATGTTTGATTTATTTTATTTATCCGAAGGGTTTTACTACCTTTACGCCCCTGTTTTGTAAGAGCAAAAACCGGATCACGGTATCATCCGGATCTAAAAACAATTGTTTCTGCATGAAAATCAAAGTCTTATTGTATTTTATTCCTCTGTTATTATTGAACGTATCTTGCGGTGAATATAACAAGGTACTGAAAATAACAGACCCTGTTCAGAAATACAGCTACGCCAAAAAGTATTTTTCCGAAAAAAAGTATGATCGTTCCGCCACATTATTGACCGAATTGGTTCCTCTTTTCAAAGGAACGGACAAAGCGGAAGAATCGTTGTACTTGTTGGCGCAAAGTTATTACGGACAACGGGATTATACTACGGCAAGCCAATATTTCACCTCCTATTATAATACTTATCCCAAGGGGGAATATGCCGAATTATCCCGCTTTTACAACGGATACGGCTTTTATTTGGAATCGCCTGCGTCGGAGTTGGATCAATCAACGACTTACAGGGCGCTCAGCGAGCTGCAATCTTTTTTGGAATATTATCCGGGCAGCGAACGGAAGCAGGAAGCGCTGGATGTGATTTTTTCTTTGCAGGAAAAATTGGCCAAGAAGGCTTTGATCAATTCACAATTGTATTATAATCTGGGTAATTACGGAGGAAACAATTACTTGAGTTGTGTGATCACTGCCGAAAATGCGCTGAAAGATTATCCGTACACCAAATATAAAGAAGATTTCCGCATTCTTATTTTACGTTCCAAATACGAACAGGCTTTTCATAGTGTTGCCGCAAAAGAACAAGAACGTTTCCGGGAAGTCGTCGACGAGTATTATGTATATATCGGAGATTTCCCGGTCGGAAAATACAGGAAAGAGGCCGAACAAATTTTATCGAGAACATTAAGCAAAATAAAAAGTTAAAATAGATTTACAGTATGGATTACAGAAAAACCAATGCTCCGGCAAGTACCATAACGAGAGATATGTTGGATATATCGAAAGATACGGGAAACGTTTACGAAACGGTGCGCATCATCAGTAAACGGGCAAATCAAATCAGTGAGGCCATTAAAAACGATTTAGGCAAAAAACTGCAAGATTTTGCTTCTTATTCCGACAATTTGGAAGAAATATTCGAAAACAGAGAGCAAATAGAGATTTCCCGTTATTACGAGAAATTACCCAAACCGACTCTTATTGCCGCTCAAGAATATCTCGACGGAAAAATTTACTACAAAAATCCGGCAAAAGAAAAAGATAAATTATAATATTGAGCGTCAAGAGACAAAAGCCAAGGCTTACGAGGATTTATGATCGAAGTCTTGGCGCACGGCTCTTGCTTCCCGATTCTTAAAAACAAAAGATATGCTTCAACGGATTCAAACCTTATATTTGTTCGGCATTGTTATATGCATGATTGTTTTGTTTTTTATCCCGGTGTTAAATATTGACGTCACGTCTCAAATCACCGGGAATTATTATTTATTCGATAATGTCGACAGTCTGAATTTTATTCCCGATTATTTACAACACACTTTACTGATATTGGTTGCAGATATTTTGGTTCTTTCGTTAATCATTATTTTTTGTTACAAAAAACGCTCTCTTCAAATTAAACTGTGTTTTTTAAATGCCGTTTTTATCTTGTTGTTTTATGCCTGCATCGTTTATTTCAGAGTGATCATTAATCAAAATCAATCAGTCATCCACTTGCATGCGGGTGCGGTTCTGCCTGTCATTGCTTTCATTTTTAATTATTTGGCCGTGTATTTTATCAAAAAAGATGAAGCATTGATAAAATCCATGGACAGAATACGATAAACCGGGCTTGAATTCGGTAGTGTCATGAATTGACTTGATTTGAGAGATAAACACTACGATAACCGGCGTCTTATAATAAACTGTCAGTTAATTTATGACACTACGGGTTGTTTTATTTTTTCAACGGCAATAAATAGGACAGCGTGATGTAAATGTCTTGATTGGAAGATTTGGCATAATAATCTTTTTTGTGATTGTTGAAAACATCTCCCAATCCGTAATAGTAACGGCTTTCCAACAAAAAACTTCCGATACCGGTGCGAAACTCAACCCCCATTCCTCCGGCAATGCCGTAATCGAATGTTTTGTCGATCGGAACACCGTAATATCCGGCTCCGTTGGTGCCCGGAGCATCATCCAAAGAAAAATTATAATTTTCCTTGTCTCCGATCAAAAATCGGGCTACCGGCCCCATATCAATAAAGAACCGGTATTTGTTTCCCCAATAAATATGTGTCATAAACGGAAATTCAAAATACCGGATCGAACGGGAATATGCTAATGTGCCGGTGTCGGCAAGGTTATAATCGGCAAAATTTTCTTTCCACCCGACAACACAATAACTCGGCTCCAACAAAAAACCCAAATGATTTTCGGTGACATACAGGAGTTTTACCCCGAATATTCCTCCGGTCCTGTAGCTTTCTTTCATTTTAGGGCTGAATGATACTTTTGATAAAGTGGTTCCGACAAAAGGGCCTATCGATAATTCGGGAATGAATCTTTGCTCTTGTGCAAAGCTATTTGCACAAACAACCAAACTCAACCATATAACAAAAACAGTGTTTTTAAAAATAGCGTTCATCCTTTGAGAGTTGAAAATTGAAAGTTGAAAATTAAAAGTGAAAATGACTCATATATTTTATTTTCACTTTCCGGTTTCAGCTTGATCCGATTTATATACCAATTTCATTTCTTTTATCAAATAGGTATCATCAATCGAATAAAATTGTTTTCCTTTTACCCGGACTCCGGGTCTGACCAATGTTTTGCCCGAGGCTTTATTCATACAAACGGCAATCAATTCGGTACAATATAATGATTCATCACTGCCTGCATCAAAGCTCAGATCGAAAGGTGTCTTTTTCCGTACATACCCCAAGGCTTTTTCAACGATTTTATCCCGCACGGATTGAGGAACATCCGGCCGATAAACAGCCCAGGGAAATGCATCTTCCATAAAGACGGGCAACGGATCTTCTTTCACCCCGCCGATTCCCGTAAATTCATCAGCTTCGGAATGTATCACAAATATCGAGTCATGTCTTATCTCTATGATCCCGGCATGGGAATATATTTTTTCCTTTTCCGAAAAATCCCTGAAATATCTCGAAAAATATCCGTTCCCATACCGGTAAATAATATCTCCGTTCAAAACAAAATCAAATGTCAAAGATTCGGTTTTTGTTTCAGCATCTTGTTTTACTCCGATACCGCCGCAAGCATTGCACAAGATCAAAAAACAAAAAAGAAACGGCGTTTTACTTATTCGACTCCATGTTGACTTTCCAATCGCCATCGATTTTTACAAGTTGTACCGATTGTTCTTCACCTCTTTTATTTATAAAATATACCCAAGCTCTGTTGTCGACGATTGAATCTCTCTGCGGTTTGAATTTAAAATCCGGATCTACGGGAACGGAACTCATGGTACTCATGAAATCAAGCATTTTCCCGGTGGATTCGGTGGCATATTTCTTGGCTTCATCGACTTTTCCTTTTGACAAGTTAGTCAGAAATTTCTCGGCAACTTTGTCCGGCCCCGATGAACAAGAAAACATTAAAATCGAAACAGAAAACAGTAACAATAATTTTTTCATGACGACAATGATTAATTGATTTATAATAAAACTAAATGATTATCGGATGTTATGCCCGACTCTCCCTGCAGGGAGATGCAAAAAATGTGTCAATATTTCAAAATATTCGTCTTTTTTTGTCCCGCCGGGGACAAAATGTTTTCTTTTTCACATTACGTCCCCGGCGGGACTTTGGACACCGGAGAAATTCTCCTTTCTACCAATATGTTGTCCCCGGCGGGACAAAAAAACGAATAGTACATTTTTACATCCCACTTGGGGGATAGATAGGTGCAACATCCGATAATCATTTAAAACTAATAAGTGTATGTCAAAAATCAGGTTATATCCATTCCGGGAACAAAAGAAATTATCGGAAGTTATCAGCCGGTGCCGACTTCCGATAATATTCCGTTTAACTTTCCGGATATATTCTTTACATGCAATTAACGGTAAACCGTAGCGTCAATATTCGAATTGGGATTATATCGGATAAAATAAATGCTTTTATTGATGAATCCGCTCCAATAATTCACCCGTTCGAAATGATAATCCATTTGCAAACCCGATTGATAAAACGAACTTATATCAGACTGAAAATCAGTTCCGTATTTTTGCAATGCTTTCAAAAAATATTTTCCGGTATCATATCCCAACAATCCGAATTTGGGAAATGACAATTTAATATCTTTACTGTACGCTTTCGTAAATTCAGTTCGAAACCGGGTTATCGAAAATGAAGACATGTCGGCATAAAACATAGAATAGATGTACGTATCCAGCGGATGCAGGAATTTGTTCCGAATGTTTTTGGAATAGGTCTGCCATTCGGGATAACCGAACAGTTTAATGGTCAGATCGTGTTTATTTTCTTTCAGCTTAATGACTTGGGGTAAATATTTATCCAAAGACGCCGATGTACTGAAAACCGGCACGATCATATTGTCTTTGCTTGAAGATAATGCCGCTTCCAAAGTACCCGTCGCCGACGATTCGGACAAGGTTACGTCACGATAAGCAATGCCTTCCTGCTTCAAAGCGGAAGTCAGAGACGAAATAAAGTCTGTTTTGTCATCGGCGCTTCCACCCGAACGAAGTATAATGACATTGTATTTTTTAAATTCTGTGATAAAGGCTTCGCACACTTTCGGGTACAAATAATTTTGAGGGGTATTGATCTGAAAAATATTCGAATTGGTTTGATAACTGTCGTTTTTGGAGGTAAAAGGAATAACCAGCGGAATATTATTGGCGGAGGAAAATGATGATAAGGCGGGAATCAGATTGTCATAAACAGGACCGATGATCAAATTCATTTTTTTCATCTCGTTCCGTTCGAGAATTTTTTTGACATCGGCTTCATTCGTATTGGTGTCATATACATAAACATTCGCCGAAAACCCGTCTGATTTCGCTTCGTTCAACGCCATCAGGAATCCTTCGTAATACTCGACAAATTTATCGCGCTCCGATTTTTTACTGTTATCATTCAACATAAAAGGCAATAACAGAGCGATTTGAGGCGTCGTATTGACGGAAGCGGCCGATTTTACCGGCGTCGGGGGTTGTTGTTGCGCCGGAATATCCGGAATTTTGGACTTCAGGGACGGAATTTGAATTTTCTGTCCTTTCGATAGTTTTTTTGGAAGATCCGGATTCACTTTTTTCAATTCCGATACCGATACGTTAAATTTGGTCGCAATCTCTTCGATTTTTTCGTTTTTCTCGGCGATATACAGAAATGTTCCGGATTCGTTTTTTTCTTTTTCGGCTTTTGCTTTTTGAAAAGCGCTTACTTTTTTTGCATCCAGACGAATGACTTTTCCGGTATTAAACGTTGCCGGTGATAATCCGGGATTTGTTTCCAATACTCCATCCACCGTCAACCCGTATTTTTTGCTCACGGAATACAGCGTCTCTCCTTCCTGAATGGTATGATAAATATAATCGTCGGATACGTTGCCATTTCCTTGTTGAGGTATTTTAAGGATGCTTCCGACCTTGATCACGTTGTTTTTTTCGATTTCGGGATTCAGCCGGCAGATTTCATCCACTGTCGTTCCGTAGGACGCGGCTATGGAGTAAAGTGTTTCTCCGGGCGAAACCGTATGATTGAATGCGTTTGATTGCCGGACTGCCGTTGATGTCGGAGTTGAAGTCGATCCGTCATTTTTTATCGGAATCCGTATTTCCTGTCCGTTTTTCAGTCCGTCTTTAATTTCGGGATTGGCCGCCATAATGTCGTCTCGGGAAATATTAAAACGCTTCGAAACAGAATAAAGTCCTTCGGCAGGCTGTACGGTATAGATATAATAGTTGATCCCGTTTATCTGAACGACCCGATAGTTGTTTGTTGTTTGGGACAAAACATTTAAGGACAAGGCAAATCCGAGAATTATGGCTGACAGAAATGGCAAATTACGAATCATATTATATCCTGTTTCAAGTGTTTAACAAGTCAACAAAAGTAAGAAAAAACTTTATTGTCTCAAAAGATAATTTTCCGGTAATCGGGATATCTTCATATTTTTATACTTTTGCTTTGAATACGATTGTCAAAAAATTCCCAATCTGTCATCCGATGAAAATAAACAATTGATAATATGAAAGTTACCTTATTGGTTGTCGGGAAAACAACCGAACGTTATTTTATTGACGCCGTCGATGAATACACCACAAGGCTCAAACATTATCTTCCGTTTGACCTGACAGTGATTCCGGATGTAAAAAACGCCAAAAATTTGAATTCCGATCAATTAAAAGAAAAGGAAGGAACCGAAATTTTAAACTATTTGGAACCGGGCGATTATATTATTTTACTGGATGAGCACGGAAAGGAATTCACCTCCCTGAAATTTGCCGCTCACATGGAAAAAAGAATGGCCGGAAGCGGGAAAAGAATTGTTTTCGTGATCGGCGGCGCTTATGGATTTTCTCAAAAAGTATACGAAAAAGCTCACGATAAAATATCGTTGTCCAAAATGACTTTTTCGCATCAAATGATCCGCCTGATTTTCACGGAACAGCTTTACAGAGCCATGACCATCCTTAAAGGACAAGCTTATCATCATGAGTAGATTTTTAATGAAAGAAACACAAATTAAGTATGCGTAAAAAACGGTTTATATTTTAAACGTTAAGGCGCAAAGACGTGAAGTTTAAATTCTTTGTGACTTTATGTCTTTGCATCTTCGCATTTAAAATAGTAGATATTAAATTTTGCCGCGTACTTATTAATATAAATGATTATCGGATGTTATACACGGTTATTCCTACAGGCGGGATATAAAAAATGTATCAATGTTTCAAAAAAATATTCGTTCTTTTTTGTCCCGTCGGGGACATTATATCGGTAAAAAAACACCACCCCTCCACTTTTTGTCCCGTCAGGGACAAAATGTTTTCCTTCCCGCATCACGTCCCTGACGGGACTTTGGTCTCCGGAGGAATTCTCCTTTCTACCAATATGTTGTCCCTGACGGGACGGAAAACAACATTTTTCGTCCCGGATTTTTCAAAAATAACGAATATTACACTTTTTACACCCCACCTGCGGGGATAGGTAGGTACAACATTCGATAATCATTTTAATATTTAATTTCATAATACTACATACAAAGAATCATTATGGGATTTTTCTTACATTCATTTCACCCGTTTTGGTTCTTGACTCTGTCAATATTCTCTCTGCCCGAAAATTCTGCTGCCGACCCGAACCAGTGTACTGCCTTCTTCAACGGCAAGGACATAATCGTCGGACATGCCGGCGGAAAGTTCTTTAAAGAACGGATCGTTCGGGAAAAATTCTTTTTTGACGTCGTTAAAAAAGGAATGCAGCCGACTGAATTCTTTCCGAATTTGCCCCTTATCATCGGTATTGCTCGCCATTCCCATCAATCCGGCAATCGTTACGTTTTTCAATGACCGGTATTCGGCGGATTGCAATAAATTCCGGCATTCTTCAAAATCCAAGCCGAATTTGCTTTCTTCTTCGGCAATATGAATTTGAAGCAGGCAAGGTATATTCCGGTTATTTTTGAGAGCTTGCCGATCTACTTCCTGCAACAAGCGCAAGCTGTCGATGCTGTGAATCAAGGAAACGAACGGAGCGATATATTTTACTTTATTGGTTTGCAAATGGCCGATGAAGTGCCACTCGATGTCTTCGGGAAGCAACGGATATTTGGCCTGCAATTCCTGTGCTTTACTTTCTCCGAAAATACGATGTCCTGCATCGTAAGCTTCCTTTATCGCTTCGACAGGATGAAATTTCGATACAGCCACTAACCGGACATTCTCGGGAAGACTGTTCTTAATCAACGATAATCTGTCGGCTGTTTCACTCACATCATGTTAATTTTTTGATCGTCGGAATTTACCGGCGATGTTCGATTGAATTCCGGTTCTTCCGCGACATAATGATAAATGTCCATGATTGTGGTTTCGGTGATGGAAGCGACTTCGTAATCGGCCATCGTACCCTTCATCCCTTCGGTCAGGTTGGTCAATGCCGTTTGAATGTCGGGCGCCTGCACCAACATGTTTGAAGCCGTTTTTTTTTCGGCGGCGCTTTTTTCGTCGATCGTAATGAAAAGAACTTTACATTTGTACCATTTATCGCCGTCGGGATTTTCAAACAATTCGGCATATTTTGCCCGCTTAATGTCCGATACCGTAAATTCTCCGCTGATAAACGGGATCATTTCTTTGATGATTCTCGCTTCCGCTTCGGTAAATGATAACGCATCGACCAGATACGGCTCGGTTACTTTTTTCTGCATTCCGTTTTCCATCGTTTTTTCATAACGGACTTTACATTCAAACCAGTTACTCATTATCGTTAAAATTTAATTCTGTTTTTTGGGCGGATCTTCGTGAAAACTGTCTTTGTACATGACCTGTTTGATTGCCGCTTCGGCAAGAGCCGGATCATCATCAGAGTTTTCGGAGTCATCCGGTTCATTATTTTCCGGCAATTGTTCAGAATCTTTCACAAAATTTTTATCTTTCAAAATTTCGGAAGGAATGATCGTGCGACTGATGCTGAGCATGATGCCGAAATAAACACACGTAATACAAAGAGAAGTTCCTCCTTTACTGATCAACGGCAGCGGTTGTCCCGTAACAGGCATCAAATGTACACATACCAGCATGTGCATAAGGGCTTGGCAAAAAATGATCAACGCGCAACCTATCAATAAAAACGCGGGAAACTTGCGCCGGCATTTTTGAACCAGCCGTCCGCACCGGACCAATAACGCCACGTACAAACCGATGACGAATATTCCGCCGAATATTCCGAGTTCTTCAATGATCACGGCATAGATAAAATCAGAATTGGCCTCGGGCAAAAAATTGCGGGCATAACTGTTTCCGGGCAGTTTCGGGGAAAATCCTCCCCGTGCAATAGCGATACGGGCATAACCCGGCTGAAAGTTTTTGTCTTCTTCCATGTATTCTTTCGGCGATTTGTCGTGAACAACATAATCCACAAACCGGTCGATCCGGTTCCTCCATGTCGGAATACGATTAAACGCCCCCATAATGCCGGACGAAACTTCCGTTTGCTCCGTATCGGCGTCTCTGTTTTCCGAGGCTCGACCAAACAACGGTGCGACAAAATACATCATCGCCACCAACCCGATGACGGGAAGCAGAAGTTTTCCTATTTTGAGCAATGAGACGTTTCCGATGATCATCATGATCATACATACCGAAAATAACAATACTGCTGTTGAAAGATTGTCCAACATAATGGTAAAACACATGACGGAAATTCCGATCATCAGCACCTTAAACGTGTTATCCCGCGAAACCTTCGTATCCTGCATCCTGCTTAACAAAAAAGCGACGGAAATAATGATCGATAATTTCGCCAGTTCCGACGGTTGAAATTGGAATCCCATCACTCTAAACCATCGGGAAGCATTTCCTCTTTCTTCGCCCCAAATCATCACTGCGATCAAAAATATAAAAGAGATCGGAACTAAAATCATTCCCGACGAATACCAACGATAAGGGACATTGTGCACAAGGATGACGATGAACAGCCCGAATATCAACAGCATGAAATGTTTCATGATCGGCGCCCAGTGTATTCCTTGCGTACTGGATAAAGCAATGGACGAACTGAATACTTCTACCATCGATATGACACAAAGGAGAAAAAATATGGCCCAGATCCCTTTATCTCCTCTGAATATGCTTTTTGCTAAATCCATATCTTACCCATACTTTATAAATGTCTGACGCACTCTTTGAATTGTTGTCCGCGGTCTTCGTAATTTTTGAATAAATCAAAGCTTGCGCAACAGGGTGATAATAATACCACATCGCCTTTCCGGGCCAATTCGTATGCTTTGGATACGGCTTCCTGCATGGAACGGGCGTCAACGGTTTGCGAAACTTTATCGTCGAAAAATGCATGCAGCTTGTTATTGTCGACGCCGAGATAAATCAAGGCTCGCACTTTTTCTTTCACCAACGCTTCAATTTCCGTATAATCGTTTCCTTTATCCGTTCCTCCGAGAATAAGCACGACCGGCGTTTTCATGCTTTGTAAGGCATACCAGCACGAATTGACGTTTGTCGCTTTCGAATCGTTGATATATTTAACTCCCTTCGCGCTCGCAACGTATTCCAAACGATGCTCCACCCCGCTGAAATCGCTCAATGATTTGCGGATATCTTCATTTTTGATATTCAATACACTTCCGGTAATTGCGGCTGCCAACGAATTGTACAAATTATGCACTCCCGTTAAAGCCAATAAATCCTGTTCCATTGTAAAGGTATGATTTGGTGTGTTTACTATCAGTTGATTATTTTCGGTGTATGCTTTTACTCCGTCCGATTTGGTTTCGGCAAACGGATAGCATTGTGATTTAATCGTTTTTCTTTTCAATTCTTCCCGAATGACCGGATCATCGTTCCAATAAATGAAAACATCGTTTTCGGTTTGGTTCCGGATAATCCTGAATTTCGCATCAATATAATTCTGAAATTTATACTCGTACCGATCCAAATGATCGGGGGTAATATTTAATAAAATTGCAATGTCGGCCTTGAAATCATACATGTTGTCCAATTGAAAACTGCTCAACTCCACCACATAATAATCATATATATCCTCAACAACCTGAAAGGCCAAACTGTTTCCGACATTCCCCGCCAGTCCGACATTCAAGCCTGCATTTTTAAGCAAATGATAAATCAGAGTCGTTGTCGTTGTTTTTCCGTTGCTGCCGGTGATGCAAATCTTTTTTGCCGAAGTATAACGACCGGCAAACTCGATCTCGGAGATGATCGGCGTTCCTTTTTCCGTCAGTTTTTTGATTAACGGAACTTTATCGGAAATTCCGGGACTTTTGATCACTTCGTCCGCAACCAGAATTTTGTCTTCGGAGTGTCGGCCTTCTTCCCACCGGATTTGATGTTCATTCAGTATATTTTTGTATTTTTCTTTTATTTCCGACAGATCGGAGACGAACACGTCGAATCCTTTTTTCTTCGCAAGAACGGCGGCTCCCGTTCCGCTTTCTCCCGCACCGAGGATAACTATTTTATTTTTCATTTTTCGATTTATCTCAATTTCAATGTAACCAGAGTGATGACAGCCAAAATAATTCCGATGATCCAAAAACGAACGACGATCTTGGATTCCGGCACCGGTGTAACCGGCCGTTGAATAACAGCTTCCACTCCCGAATATCCCCGTTTCTGAAAATGATGATGTAACGGCGTCATTTTAAATATTCGTTTCCCGACTCCGGTTTTCCTTTTGGTCATTTTGAAAAAAGCCACCTGTAAAACCACCGACAGATTTTCCACGACGAATACGCCGCATAAAATCGGAATCAATAATTCTTTATGAATGACAATGGCGAAAACGGCAATGATTCCACCCAATGTCAAACTTCCTGTATCGCCCATAAATACTTGGGCGGGGAATGCATTATACCATAAGAACCCGACGGTTGCCCCGATAAACGCACTGATAAAGATCGTCAATTCTTCACAGCCGGGGATGTACATGATATTCAGGTAAGAAGCAAATTCCACATGCCCCGACACGTAGGCCAAAATACCCAGCGTAACCCCGATGATGGCCGAACTTCCGGTTGCCAACCCATCCAATCCGTCGGTGAGATTAGCCCCGTTCGATACTGCTATAACAATAAAAATAGTAACCAGCGCAAACAATATCCAACCGGCATTTTGCTTGGCCGATTCTTTGACAAACGGAACAAGGTCGGAATAATCCAGGTTGTTGTTTTTTACAAACGGAATCGTCGTTTGGGTCAGTTTAATGTTTTCTTTTTTATGTTCGATGCGCAATATATCGCCTTCTTTTATAATTTCGACATTTTCACGAATCGTGATGTTCGGACTCAAATACATAACGGCCGCCACGATGATGCCCAATCCGACTTGTCCGACGATTTTGAAACGGCCGTGCAACCCTTCCTTATCCTTTTTGAATACTTTGATGTAATCGTCCAAAAAACCGATAAGCCCCAACCAAGCAGTGGTTATCAGCATCAAAATCATGTAAATATTCCCCAAACGGCCGAGCAACAAACACGGAATAAGGATTGATATAATGATGATCACCCCTCCCATCGTCGGCGTTCCTTTTTTGCTCATTTGTCCTTCCAATCCTAAATCCCGAACGATTTCCCCGATTTGCATCAATTGTAATTTATTGATCAACCGCCTTCCGATGATGGTGGAAATGAACAGTGATAAAATCAATGTGGCCATTGCCCGGAATGATACATACTTAAATACTCCGGCTCCGGGAAAATCAAATGTCGTATCGAGATAATGAAACAGGTAATAAAGCATGAATAATATTATCTTAATGTAAATGATTCAATTATTTTAATGCATCGCGAAACTTTATACTATGATTCGAAAATCGCCTTCACCACCTCTTTATCATCGAAATGATGTTTAACGCCTTTCACTTCCTGATAATTTTCGTGTCCTTTTCCGGCGATTAAGATGATATCGTCTTTTCGGGCCAACATCACAGCAGTTTTAATGGCTTCTTTCCGGTCGGTGATGGTCAATGTTTTTTTCCGTTGTACGGTATCCAATCCGTCGTACATATCCGCAATAATGGCTTCGGGTTCTTCGAAGCGCGGATTGTCTGACGTGAGGATCAGTGTATCGCTGTATTTGGCGGCTTCTTGCGCCATGAGCGGACGTTTTCCTTTGTCGCGGTTTCCGCCCGCTCCGACCACCGTGATTAATTTTCCCTTACCGTCCATCACTTGGTGAATGCCTGTCAACACATTCGTCAAGGCATCAGGCGTATGGGCATAATCGACAATGGCCGTGAAACCTTGCGGGGAACGTATCGGTTCGAATCGTCCGGCAACAGGTTTTAACGTGCTCAATCGCACCAATACTTCTTCTTCGTTTTTCCCCAGCAGGCAGGCTGTGCCAAAGACAGCCAACAAATTGTATGCGTTGAATTTCCCGATAAAATGCACCGCAACTTCTCGTTTGTTGATTTCCAAAAGCATACCTTCAAAATGATTTTCCAGAATACGCCCTTTAAAATCGGCCAAGGTGTGCAATGAATACGTATACTTCTGCGCTTTCGAGTTTTGCAACATGACTAATCCGTTTTTATCGTCAAGATTGGTTAACGCAAATGCCTCGCGGGGTAACCGGTCGAAAAATGCTTTTTTGGCTTTCAAATATACTTCAAACGTTTTATGATAATCCAAATGATCGCGGGTGATATTCGAAAAAACAGCTCCGGCAAATTTCAATCCGGCTATCCGTTTTTGATCCACGGCATGAGAACTGACTTCCATAAACGCATATTCACATCCGGCATCCGTCATTTTTTTCATCAATTCATTCAAGGCAATCGGATCGGGAGTCGTGTGAGTGGCTTCAAACGGTTTATCATCCACATAATTGCATACGGTGGATAGCAGACCGACTTTATGTCCGAACTGCCTGAACAGGTGATAAAGTAATGTAACCGTGGTTGTTTTTCCGTTTGTTCCGGTCACTCCGACCAATTTCAACTTGGCGGAAGGATTCCCGAACCGGTTCGAAGCGATAATTCCCAACGCTTCAGCGCTGTCATCCACTTTGATGTAGCAAACGGCGTCGCTCAACATATCGGGAAGTGTTTCGCATACAACAGCCGCGGCGCCTTTTTCCACAGCAGAAGCGATATAATCGTGTCCGTCGGATTGCGTACCGCGAACGGCGATAAACATCCAACCGGGTTGTATTTTCCTTGAATCGGAATGAACATCAACAATTTCACCGGCATCCGATCCATGGATACTTTTGTTTTTTATGTTATTCAGCAACGTTTGAATGGTCAATTTTGTATTCATAACAATTTTTTAAACGCACAAAAATAGAAAAAACATCCCTAATATCATCTATCAATCCAACTGTATCGTTATTAATTGTCCCTTTTGGAACCCGCTTCCCGGAAGAAGACTTTGCCGGGTTACTTTTCCCAGCCCCGAAAGTTTTACTCTCAATCCGATTTTCTCCATGACATAAACAGCATCCTTGGCACCCATTCCCGTGACATCGGGAATAACGTTTTTCGGAAGCGTCATATAGTCCAGATAAATATTATTTTGTCCCTCGCTTTGCTTCATCCATTCGGCACTCCCCGCATTATCATGAAAAGACAGATTCAAGATCGACAACACCTCTTTCGTGTCGCGTAAATTTCCTTTCTTGATGACGGGTGTCAAAACATGCAGCGTATCTTTTGCAGCTGCAACCGGTAATTTCATGTGTGCAACATAAATTTGCTCGGCGATGTTTTTGAAAACGATTCCGGCCGTCGCTCCGGCCGACAAGTTTCCGTCTACTCCGCATAACATGACCAGACAGGTATATTTCGGATCGTCAGCCGGGAAATATCCGCAAAATGAAACATTGGTAAAATCGGTTCCGTGAATTTGTGTCGTACCCGTTTTTCCGGCAATTTTCATGTATTTCGACCGCACGGGCTTCCCCGTCCCTTTTTCCACCACTCCAAGCAACATGCTTTGAATGGTTGCCAATGTCGGCGGGGTACAGATGGCCGGATTCAACACTTCCGTCCGGAAGGTTTGTACTACTTTATCGTTGAGCTTCGCTTCTTTCGCAAATAGGGGACGAACCATCACGCCTCCGTTGGCAATGGCATTGTAGAAGTTCAGCGTATAAATCGGCGTCATGTAAAATTCATATCCGAACGACATCCAGGGCAACGTGGTTACCGACCATGCTCCCAACAACGACGTCGAATCTTTTTGATGCCGCGTACCCGGATTATTCACCACCGGATCCCGCGTTCCCGGAATTTCTATTTTTATCGGTTTAATGGCTCCGATGGCATTCAGCCGATCAATATATTTTTGCGGATTATTTTTGTATCCCTGCATAATGATTTTGGAAATTCCGATGTTGGAAGAATTATAAATTACTTCCGGCACGGTCAACGACTCATATCCGCCCCGCCTCCAATTATGATCGCGGATGGGTTTTACGCCCGGCCGGAATTGCCAGACTCCGTGTTCACCGGAAATCGGAGGATCATCGACTTTCACGACATTGTCTTCCAATGCTGCCATCATGGAGGCGGTTTTAAAGGTGGAACCCGGTTCCAGCATGGCCACCAAAATCTCATTTCGAACTTCCTGATAAGTTCCGTCAGGCATTTTCGCCAAATTGGCTACGGCTTTTACCTCTCCGGTTTTTACTTCCATCAACGCTACCATACCCAATCGTGCATTATTGGCAACCACTTGTCGGAATAATGCTTTTTCGGCTATTTCCTGCATACCGATGTCGATGGTGGAAACCAAATCGCTTCCGGATTTAGGTTCTTTCATGGTCACAACCAATGCTTTTGCTTCATTCCGTCCTTTCACGGGATTATTGATGCTGGCATAAACATACCTTCCGAGTCCCGGCTCTCCTCTCAACAAGGAATCATAAGCATATTCCAATCCGTTTTTACCACCCGCCGATCTATTGGCGGAAATATCTCCGATAGTCCGGGAAGCCAACGAACCGTAAGGCTTCACCCGTTTCACTTCTACCATCGGAATCAAACCGCTGAGGTTAGATTTATAGGCTGTATATCCTTCGATATTTACCTCTTTCATTCCGATTCTGAAATACGGAAAATCTTTGATGCGCAGCATTTGTTGATAGGTTGCCTTTTTACGGCTCACCAAGTAATAACCGCTTTTTTTGTCGGCACCATCCTGCAAATAACGCTTATACCCGGAAGGCGTTCTGTCTCCGAATTCTTTCGACAAACAGTAAGACAACGAATCCAAATAATAATTAAACGCTTTCCGCATTTTCGTTTTCCGGGCTTCTTCTTTACCGATTCCCAATACCACCTGCGATCCTCTCCATGTAAATGAGTCGATCTGCCCGAAATCCATGTAAAAAGTATATTGAGGCAATGTGCTTGAAAGCAAATGTTCGTTACAGTCGTAAATGTTTCCCCTTTCGGCGGGAATGGTATCGACCACATGCAAACGACGTTCTCCGTATGCAGCCCAACCTCCTTTATCCATGGAGAAATAGAAAATGCGGTAAATAATGCATCCCGTAATGATGCTCAACAATACCACAAACAAACTGTATACAAATAATATTCGTTTTTTCTCCATATCCTTTACTTCCCGGAAATAACATAAACGGGCGATTGAGATTCTTCCAATTCAAGATGTCGTTTTTCGACCATATTGTTGATGTTGGCCCGACGGCTTTTTGTCACCAATTCCACCGATTGATTCAGGGACTCGTTTTTGACTTTTATCTCTTCTTTTTGAAGCGTTTCGATATCTTTCAGTTCAGACAATGCGCTGTATCCGTAACTCATATATACAAAGATCAAAAAAACGATCCACACGATCAGCAAAATATTTTTGGTGAATATTTCCTTTTCAAGGATGTCTCCTCCCAACACTTCGCCGATGAAAGCATACCGACTCTTTTTTTTCTTTTTCTTCTTGTTATTGTCTGTCATTTTGTTGTTTGTTCCGATAAATTCATTTTTTCGGCGATTCTCAATTTAGCGCTTCTCACTCTCGGATTTCGGGCAATTTCTTCTTCTGAAGGAACAATATGTTTTTTGGTAACTAATTTAAAGGGACTTAACGGATTCCCAAAAAAATCTTTTTCCAAAACACCTTTGAAATTGCCTGTTTTCATAAAGTTTTTGACCAAACGATCTTCCAATGAATGATATGAAACAACGACCAATCGTCCGCCGGGTTTCAATACTTGCCCGGCCTGAAGCAGCATTTTTTTAAGAACTTCCGTTTCGTTGTTGACTTCCATCCGCAACGCTTGAAAAACCTGTGCCAATTCTTTTTTTTCCTGTTTTTTGGATAAAAACGGCTGAATAACGGACACAAATTCGCCGATTGATCCGAGTTGTTTTTTTTCTCTTTGATTGACAATACTTTCCGATATTTTTCGCGAATTATTCAATTCTCCGTAACGATAAAAAACATCGGCCAATTGTTCTTTTGTATAGGTGTTCAATACCTGAGCCGCGTCCTTTTTGCTTTGCCGGTTCATCCGCATATCCAGATTTCCTTCGAAACGGAACGAAAATCCTCGTCCGGCGTCATCGAAATGTCGGGACGAAACGCCCAAATCGGCCAATATTCCGTCGACTTCATCTATGCCGTGAAATCTCAAGAAATTGGATAAAAAACGGAAATTCGAATGCACAAACGTAAACCGTTCGTCTTCGGGAATGTTTTGCTTTGCCTCCGCGTCTTGGTCGAATCCGAGCAGCCGTCCGTTTTGCCCCAGACGGTTCAAAATCTCGCATGAATGGCCCCCGCCTCCGAATGTGACATCCACGTATGTGCCGTCGGGACAGATGTTCAATCCATCCATACATTCGTACAATAAAGCGGGAATATGATACATGATGTTGTTTTTAAATGCGTTACAAAGGTAATACTCCGGGTTTATTCTTCACTCATCAAATGTTGAATTTCTTGACTGAATTCTTCCGGGGTCATCAACGGTTTTTCCAACAGCGATTTCGGCCAAATCTCGATGACGTTATCAATTCCCAAAAATCGGATATCGGAAGTTATTCCCGTCAATTGCAAATATCGACCGGGAATGAGTATCCGTCCCGAAGCATCGACAACCACCCGTTCGGCATCCAACATAAAATTACGCAACACTTCTTGATGACGGGCATTCCACTTATTCAACCGACTCCGCAATTCAGCCACATTTTCGTCCCACACACTTGTCGGATATAAGATCAAACAATTTTGGAAAATATCTTTTTTCAGCACCAACGATTCGACTCCTTCCGTCTGCAATATCTTCCGAAATTGCGCGGGAATGGCTACACGTCCTTTGTTGTCGAGCTTAGCTTCGATATTTCCCAAAAAATTCAACATCCGTTTTTATTCATCAATAATTCGGATGTAAAGGTACATATTTTCCCACATATACCCACTTTTTCCCACTAAAAGTTGTGAACATACTGTTAATAAAACAAAACAAATTTTCTGCTTAAGAAACTGTTTAAAATTCAATCGGAGTCCGTCTTGGTTATCAGCCTTCGGCGTCAATACAAAATTTAAACAACCTCTAAAAAACAGTTATTAATCTTGAGTATTCTTTTTTTGAGTTTTTCCGGGAATGCACAAAAGAATCGGGAAGTATAAGCTCACCCACAACACAAAGGTTGTGAGGTTAAAATTATTCCTACTTTTTAACCCTTATTTCTAAAAAACACCCTTAGTAACTAGGATATAGCTGCCCCCTGCCCTTCGTGTGGTAGCGGAGGCAGCGGAAAATAAATATTTTGTCCCTGACTAGACAAGGTAAAAGGGAGAACCCGTACTTTCTATCAATATAATACCCCTGACGAGATAAGCGAATGTCGTTTTTTGTCCCGTCAGGGACAAAATATTGGTAGAATAGGAATTAAGAATTAAGAATCGGGTAGCAGAATAGGATTATTGTGTTTTTGATTATTCTTTCTATCAGACAACATGTCCGACAGAATATCGAACAATAACCATAAAAAATATTACCGGATATTTTGCAGAAAATATCCGGTAATATTTTTTGTTTTTGAAAAATTAACTTTTCGGAATCTTATTTTGCAATTTTCACTGTTTCCGTTTGACCTCCGGCGATTATTTTGGCGATGTAAATACCGTTAGCCAAGTTCGACAAATCGATCGTCGACACATTTTGTCTCGAAATAAGAAGACGACCATTGACATCGTAAATTTGGGCTGTACCGACAACATTCAAATAAAGCGTATTGTTTGAATAATAATAACTATCGGTAATCGACGGTATATTGATCCCTGTAGATTGTGATAAAAATTTAATATTATCAAGATAAAAATTCGAATTGTTATAACTAAAACCTAACGCCATATCAAATGTATTTAATGCTAATAACCCATCATCAGATAATAACTCGGATAAAGGAATTTCTTTCAACAACCATGTTCCGGTTGCATCATTCAAAATCAAATTATTAACAGAGACAGGGGGGTCAACAGTTGTCGAGAATGAAGTGCCTTCTGGCCCGATGTAACAATTAACACGCTTATATTGATTTTGATCACCGAAACCCGGCATAAAATAAATATTAAACGTTATTTTTTCGATATCAGCCAATGTTTTTCCATCCGGCAATTCAACTGTAAATCTAGGATAAGCATTATAATTCGTTACAATGACGTGCAGGGATTTTTCGCTGGCCCCAGTCGGATCAGGTTCAACAGTTGCCACAACATCGTTATTAGCCCATCTATACGCACTCGGATACGCATCATCAATCTCATCCCCCTCAAAATCAAGAGATGTCGATGGAACCAACGGAATAACAGCCGCACTTACGACTATACTGACAAGGGTTGCTCCGTTATATACATTAATGGTGATGCCACTTTGACTATACTGGTCAACATAATATACTCCGTTTTCTTTCGCATAATCCTTAAAATCGGCAATCGTAAATTCATAAACATTCTCTGCTCCTTCCGATGAAGCGGCTTTGCAAACAAAATCATAAGGTGCCGCATTACTTCCGGAATAATTAATCGGCTTGATTGTTCCTATACCCCAACCCGGAGCGACACTGGAATTAGCGTTACTGACACTCAACGTAACGGTTACCTTTTGGTTATCTGCATAATTTTCGAAGTCGCTCAATTGAACATTGCCATATTGATCAAAAGGAATATCTGCTGCAAAAACACCTGCACTCAAAAATATGGCACATACGACAAGTAATGTCTTTTTCATAATAATTAATTTTAAAAATGAATAATATAAATGACGGAAAGAAAAATAAATAATCTATAGCGAGATAAGTTACGAAATTCAACCGGCTTGGAACAAATAATGATTATACGTTATTTATTATTCCGACCTGAACAAAGGTCGCAAAAACCGGTTTATTTTTTTAAACGCTGGATCGCAAAGACAGAAAGACGGGAAGTTTTAATTCTGTGCCTTTGTGTCTTTGCTTCTTCGCGGCTGAAAATAACAGACATTAAATGCTGTCTGTCATGTACTTATTTTGCAATTTTCACTGTTTCCGTTTGACCTCCGGCAATTATTTTGGCAATGTAAATACCGTTAGTCAAATTCGTCAAATCTACCGTCGATACATTTTTGACCGCAACCAGTAATCGACCATTCGTATCATAAACATATACTTCTTCGGCTTGTGCATTTCCTACGTAAAGGATGTTATCGGAAAAGTAACCGGTTTTGCCGACGGATATTTCCGGGACGCCTGTATTTTCTTTGGCTCTCAACGTCACGTTGTCCAGGTAATAATTTCCGGCTTCGTGAGACATTCCGAATGCCAACGTAACCGGATTGCCTGATGTTGCGCCTGCTAAGGAATACGTTTTGGTCACCCATGTATTCGCCGAACCTTGAGCCGGATAACCGGCATCAACATAAAATTGACTTCCGTCAATATAAATGTTCATTTGTTTGTATTCCTGTTGAACAGTATATAAATCAAACGAAAATTCATCATAATCGGCCAAGGTTTTCCCATCCGGAAGCGTTACCGCCAAACTCAAGAAAGCATCGTAATCCGTTGTTACAATATGCGCACATTGTCCGTGCGTTCCGGCAGTCGATGGGTCGTCTACTACAGTCGCCGTTATCTTTCCGTCGCCGTTTTTTGAAATAACGGGAAGACTTTCTCCAAGTGTGTAACCTTCAAAATCGAGGGTTAAATAGCGATCGGGGGAAATTACTTCTTCCAACCGGACATTGGTAATATAATAATTTCCGGCTTCGTGAGATATTCCAAGCGCTAATGTAAACGTGTTATCCGCTGTAGTAGTAGCACCTTCCAAGGAATATGATTTGGCATTCCATGTATTTGCCGAACCTTGAGAAGGATAACCGGCATCGACATAAAATTGTTTTCCGTCAATATAAATATTCATTTGTTTGTATTCTGTCGCAGAAGTATACATATCAAACTTTAATGCTCCGTAATCGGCAATGGTTTTTCCTGCCGGCAACGTTACATCCAACTGCCAAAAAGCATCGTAATCCGTTGTTACAATATGCGCACAATTTCCCTTTGTTCCGGCAGTCGATGGATCGGCTGCTACCGTTACCGTTATTTTACCATCGCCGTTTTTTGAGAAAACGGACAGGGCATCACCTATGTTTTTGCCGGCCAGGCCGTCAATCACCACTTCGGCAGCAGAAATGTTTGCTGTAAAGGCAAATGCTGCCATAAAAAAAATTGAGAATAGCTTTTTCATAAAGATTAATTTTTAAAAAGTGAATACTTGTTTTTACTTGATTATTTTAATCGTTTTTATTTCGTTTCCGGCGATAATTTTGGCAATATAAACTCCCGGATAAATGTTTGATAAATCAATTGACGAAATCTGTTGTTTTTTCAGGAACAGATGACCGTTAATGCCATAGATTTCGATGGTGACGGGGCATGCCGAATAAAGTGTATTCCCGGAAAAACAAACATTATCCGCATCAAAAGATGTGATCGAAACCGTCGGGCCTTGATTTGTTTTTGCGACAAGCGTAATATTGTCTAAATAATAAATTACATGATAGTGTATGAATTGACTGATTTAAGAGATAAATTCACTTACAACCAACGTTTTATGATAATCCATCAACTCATTTATGATATTACCTTCGAACAAGTGTCGTCATGAATAATAAGAAAATGAATCTTATTTTTCCATAATGGATAGGCTTATAAAAGTTATATAAAGGTAAAGTAATAAGCTCAAATACAGTGGTTTATTTGTAACAATTGTTTTGTTTGCGGTAACATGTCTATTCCGGCAGAATCTATTTCTCTATGCCGGGTTACATCGCTCACCCGTAAAAGTTGTGGAGTTAAAAAGTGCATAGCGTTTATGCGTTTTCAACCTCACACTCATAACTTTTACAGGTGATCTGCTTTCAATCTTAACCTCGAAAACGGGCAGGTTCCGGCAACTGTAGATTGTATCTACGGTAAATAAAGACAAATAAACGAGGCCGGCCCGGTGACATCCGAAACTCGTCTACTTGTTTACTTTCACATAATAAATCTGTTCGTTTGTGGTTATTTTTACCAAATAAACGCCGGTTTTTAATCCGGAAATATCCAAAGAGGAAGAAATATTATTCCGGGAGAGCAGCAAATTCCCGCCGGCATCGAAAACAGATATATTGTCTGCGGATGTATTTCCCATGTACAGCACGCTGTCGGAATAATAAAAGTTGTTGTCCGCCCGGAATGCCGATTTCCCGGAAATATCCGGTATTCTTTTTAATCTAATGTTGTCGAGATAGAAAAATCCGTTCCCGGTGTTAAATTCCAAATAAAGATCAAAAACGGTTGAAAAATGATACCGGATTTTTCTACCAATATAACGTCCCTGCAGGCCGGAAAACAACATTTTTTAGATTGTAATTTTCAAAAAAAACGATTAATAAAAATAATATTAAAAAAAGCTTGCGAAATGATTTCCGCAAGCTTTACACACAAAACACACAAAATACAGGATAAATTTTTACGACAGTTTATTTTACAACGATTTTGTACCCTTTACCGGCTACATTCAGCAAATACAATCCCGGCGTCAATTTGCCGGAAATAAACTCATTTTTGACCGAAACGGCCGATTCTACAATTTCTCCGTTCAAATGGTATAGGTATACATTATTTATATCGTTTTCGGCTGTTATTTTTATTTGCCCGGTTTGAGAATAAATTTTGATGCCGGTTATTTCCGTATCTTGCACTCCGGTGATTGATGCGTCCAAATCTTTCAACGATAAATCACTGATGGCGATATTCATCGGAGCATTCCATGAACCGGTTCTGATAATAAAATTATAGGCTCCGCTTTCCGTCGGAACGAAAACGCAAAGGCTTCCCGTATGCAATTTCCCTTTTATGGCTTGATTTTTAAACGGGCCGTTATACGCTTTGGGGCTTCCGGCGCCATTGTCTCCCCACGACGTTAATTCGCCGATCGTCAAAATGCCGCTTCCCTGCACCGCTTCCTGCGCTATCGCCAAATCGTGAGCGTCAGACGGTTCTTCTTTTGTAATAAACACTTGCAGCCACATGCCTTCTGCCGCTCCCGACAAATCTTTGAACAAACAATTGAACTCATACCGGTGTCCGGCCGTCAATATCACCGGTTGATATATGGCTATGCCCGACGATGCATTCGATATATAATTTGTTTGGATACGCAGCGCATCTCCGATCGAACCGGCCGGTTTATCCGCTGTATAATCCCAGGTCAAAACAGCCGGAGTCGAATATCCCAATGTCGAAACGCTCCAAATGCCCCGGGTCAACGGAAGTCCGTTTATCAACAATTCGTCCGTCGAAGGATTCTGACCGTCATAAATTTTAATGGTCGATGAGGCGACATCGGTCGCATTTTCATCGTTCCGGACTGTCAATGTAACAGTATACGTTCCCGCCGAAGTATAAACATGAACCGGATTTTCAACCGTGCTTGTTTCTTCGTCTCCGAAATCCCAGGAATAAGAGGTTGCATTCAGAGAGGTATTGGTGAAAGTGATCGGTTCATTCACCAATCCGCTTGTTACCGCATTGAAACTTGCCGAAAGATCGGAACCTATATAACTGAAAGTAGCCGTTTGAATGTTCCGATAATCATTGTTCACTTTCAATTGAACTTCCAATTTGTAAACTCCGGTATTTTCCGCGGCTAACGCCAAAAGATCTACATTTTCGCCGGAAACCTGATACCTTTTATCTTGTCCCGAAGCTCCGATCAACACATTTACCGGAAAAGAACTCCAGGCAGGAGCCGTACTTCCCTGTTTATACACACGATATTGGAGCGTATACGTATTATCTCCGTAACTTCCTCCCCAACTGATCATGGCACCTCCATCCAAAATTAATGAAGCCGGCGTCCCGAAATCCATGTTATTGAAATAAGTCAACCCGCCGTTTCCATCATTCAGAATGGAATAATTCACATCACTCCCGTTACACAAGGGATTTTCCCACCAATTTTCGGTATTGATTTTGTACAAAACCGCAGCGCCTCCGTCTTTGATTATGGATACCGTGTGAGGTCCGTCGCCGTCGGCAAAAGCAAAAGATACTGTTGCGAATAAGGCAAATACAGATAAAATTATTTTTTTCATGTGTTTATTTATTTAACGATTACTTTATACACTTTTTCATTGATTTTCACCAAATAAATTCCTGCGGACAACCCGCCGATATTCCATGTGTCTTGCGCCGAGGTTTGGATTACCGATTTCCCTTGAATCGTGAAAACGGAAACCGAGGCAAAACCTTCGAAAACGGCAGAGATGGAGGAATTGCCGCCGACAACAAGTACAGGATCGGATAAAATCCGTTGAAGATTGACGGTCGAATTGGCAGTTGATAATGATACATTACTGATAGCCAAATCCATATCACCTTTATCATTATTATCGGCACTATACCCCCAAGTCCCGATATCCAGAATTAAATAATACATTCCTGACGTCGCAGGGGTAAACGTGCATGGATCTCCGGAATAGCCGGTTCCCGCTATGGCAAGGCTTGAAAATTCGCCATTTATACCCGTGGGGGAATGTCCGGATGTCCAGGTAGACAATATTCCGATTTCCTCATGATTGTCCTCTCCCTCCAAATTAGTCAGATCCCCGGGTTGTTCCGTATTACTGATATATACCCGTATCCATGTATTTCGTGCATAATCCAGATCTTTTACCAGACATTCGAAATTATATTCTTTTCCCGCTTCCAGATATACCGGCTGATACAATGCCATGCCGTAATCTTTGCTGTTTGTGCTGAGCGCTGATATTTCAAATGTTACAGCATCCGTCCATTCATAATCATCGGGCGCTTCTCTTCCCAATGCGGCAACAAACCAATTGCTGTTCACGACTTTCTCCGTAGGGGAAGTAGAACCCTGAACAATTTCAATGATCTCCGTGTAAGCTACAAGAGGATTGTCATCTGCCGTTAAAGTAACGGTATAAGTTCCCGGATCGGCAAATGTATACTCAGGATCCACCTCTGTGCTTTCCCCTGTTCCATCACCAAAATCCCATGAATAAGTTGTCGTATTCCGGGAAGTATTCCGGAAATTCAACGGTACTCCGGCAAGCCCGACCGTGAAAACATCGAAACTTGCAACCGGAAGGTTATCGAGAACCGTAAAAGTTGCTGTTTGAGTACCATACGTATTTACATAGCTTTCTGTATTGTTATTCCAATAATCTTTCCTTAACAGCCTGACTTCAAACCGATACGTTCCGGGTCCGGATGCAGCCATGGCTAAAATATCAATACTCTTTCCGTTTGCATCCCATTTTTGGTCATTTCCATTCTGAGCAGCCGGGAAATCTAAGGGTAGAGATGTCCAACCGGTAGCCGTACCGGAAGCCAAATACACCCGGTACTCGATCACAAACGAATCATTCAAGAAATTATTACCACCGTCAGCCCAACCAATGGCAACTCCTCCATCCAATATTAAAGAAGTCAATGTTCCAAAATTCTTTTCGCTAAACTGAGTATTCGAGTTAAACGTAGCCAACGGATTTCCATTCCAAGATTCAGTATTTATTTTGTAAAGATATGCAGTTGCTCCATTTTCTATGACAGAGACAGCAGCAGGCCCCTGACCGGAACCGGCATAAACTAAAGTTGTTAATGAAAACAACATCAATCCAAAAAATAAAGTTAATTTTTTCATGACAATAAATTTTAAAATTAATACTATTGATCATTATTTGATTTTTATGAAATTAAGTTTTTCAATCACCGGTAAATCCGGATTACTCAGTTCCATAATGTAATAAGCCGGCGGCAACAAAGATATATCCACCGCACTATTGCCTTCCCGGAGGTTCACGGTTTGCCGGATTCGTCCGTCGAGACCGATTATTTTGCAAACGTAAAGATGTTCCGGGTGCAATCCTTTGACATAGATTACGCCGGAGGATGGATTCGGATAAATCGTAAGCGTTCCTTTACCGTCCATTTCAGGCATATAGGTATAGGTAGCGCCTTCCGCAATTCTGAAAAGCCATTTCTGATTGTCGCCGTCGACATATTCCCACAGATGAACATTCGCACCGTTATCCCGTGATGGCCCCTCAACATCCAATGCTTTCGAACTGTAGGTGTTGATTATTTTATAGACCTCTTCGCTTCCGATGCTGTACAGATAAGTTAATTCCCATTCTTGCGTGTTATTCCCGGTAAACGGTTGCTGCACGACACCGGCTCCGTTGTTTGTCCCTGTCGCCGTCAAATAATACCGGTTGGCAAAATTCGATTGAATATAATAAAAATCTCCTCCGGCGGATTCAAACAGCCATTGTTGATTATCGCCTCCCGATCCTTCCAATTCCCATTGCTGGACGGAAGCTCCCGGATTTTGATTTTTATCTTTTACGTCCAACGCCTTATTGCTGTAAACGGAAATCAGATTATAAACAAGAGGAAAGGGATTGGAGCCTTCTTTTACGGTCACCGTGCAGGTTGCCGTTTTTTGCTCGTTTACGGTCGTACAGGTAATGATCGCCATACCCGGGCGGCGCCCTCTGACTAACCCGTCAGTACTTACCGTTGCCACGGATTCGTTGTTCGAAGACCACCTCACCGTTTTCAGAGATGCATTTCCGGGCAATACGGTTTCATGAAGTTGCAAAGTTTCTCCGGCGCTGATTTCACCGGATTGAGGCGATACGCTGACACTTTCAACTTGAACCGTTATTTCAACCGGTTTCCAGATTAAAGATGCTGCCGTATTTCCGGCCAGCGAATAAGAGCAAGCGCTTCCGTTATAAACAACATCAAAGTTTTTTTGTTGCCCGCCTCTGTTATAAACGACCAAAGCGGTGGATCCGTCGGGATTGGAGAATGCGACTTCCAACAAATCGCCGTCGCCGGAAGTGGATTTGATCCTTACCGCTCCGCTTTTTGCCGCTTTCGACATTTGCGCAGCCGTATAGAAAGTCGCCTGATAAGTGATTGCTTTAGAGTTGCTGTTGATGGTCAGCGCCCCCTTGCAAAGATTACAGCCTCCGTTATCGGTGTGAGGCTGCCAATTCTGGTCGGATGCCACATTCCATGCATAAGCCGTTTTGGCATAGTTTTTTACGGATCTGATTTGAACATTTTCCATGTGATACCTGAAATCCGAGTCAAACGGATCGTTTCCGCCTGTCCATTGTTCCGTAAAATAAACGCTCTTTCCGGTGGCGTTGTAAACAGTGGTCATTGCATCAATGGAACCTCCGTACAAGTGAAATGCCGAGCCGTCGATGTATTGACTTCTCGCCACATAAATCGGATAATCCGTATTATCGCAGTTATGGTCGTACCCGATAATCTTGACCTCCTTAAATTTACTTGCTCTGATTTTGGGGCCTAAATGATTTTCGACAAAATCGTACTGTTCTTCCTTTGACATATACATGCTCGGATTGTTTCCGTCATGCAACGGTTCGTTTTGGACTGTTACGGCATATATTTTGATGCCTTGATCTTCCATGGCTTGAAAATAGTTCAGAAAATAATCGGCATAAGCTGCATAACAATCCGTTCTCAATTTACCGCCGATGAAATGATCGTTGTTTTTCATCCAGGGGGGAGCTGTCCATGGCGAAGCCATAAGTTTAATATCGGGATTAATCGCCACGACTTCTTTCAATACCGGAATCAGGTAATCCAAATCAGGGCCGGCCAAACTAAACGGCTTGTTTCGGTCGTCCTGATAGGTATAGACTCCCTGTCCCAAATCGGAAGCGCCCAACGCAATACGCATGGACGCGCTGCCGATATACTTGTCATTATCTTCCAAAGAAAAGAGTTCTTTCAAGATTGCCGTCCGGGCAGCTTGCGACAATTGCATCAGCCAATACGCACTGCCTTGCGTCATCGTCCAACCGAAACCGTCGATGGTTTGATAAGTTACGGCATCGTCAATCGTGATTTTTGTGCCGTTACTGCCGGAGCCGGCGATAAAATCAACATCATTCTGTCGTTGCAACAATTTGCTCCGGTTCGCTGAAGTTTGCCATGACTGTACCGTTGTTTGGGACACCATCTGCTGCAAAAAAAAGGAACAAAGACCGAATAGGGTGAATAATAGTTTTTTTCTCATTGCTTTTTTATTTAATTAAGAATTAAGAGTTATGAATTAAGAATTAAGAGTTAAGAGTTAAATCAGGGTTAGTATGTTTTTTGAAGAATGTTAAATTATTTTTCCTTGTCCTGTCATGTATGAAATATTTATTACGCATATTTCGTACATGACGGGACTAAAAGGAATGAACGCTTTTTATGACATTGACACATTTTTTATACCCCATCTGTTGGGATTGCTCCGCAAAACAGAGCAAGGATAAGTGTGTATTTGTCTTGAATTTAATGTGAAAAATCGAAACTAACTTTTAACTTTTAATTTCCAACTTCAGTTTATTTTACAATTACTTTTTGGGAAACGCCGTCTACATTGACGATGTAGAATCCGGACGGCAGGTTGGTTGTTCCGGTCGATTGACCTGAAAATGTATATACTTTGACCAAATTGTATGTACCTGTAACCACGATATTATTTCCCGATACCGAAATGTCAATGTTTTGATCGAGTCCGGTCTTTTTTATACTCGAAGGAGTCCAACCTCCTCCCCAAAACAAGACTTCATCGTATTGAATATCATCTTCCGCATAGGTCAAACTACGATTTTCAGCACGTTTGGTTCCTTCCGCATCGACGGTTTCTTCCGTATCCCATGAATCACTTGTCCACCAATATTTGTATTCTTGCGTTTCATTGCCTTTCGGAATCTGCGTCCCGTCAATTTCATACAGCCAAAAACCGTATTCTCCACTGTAAATTGCTTCAACCGTATTGTTCCAATCGCCGTACAATCCTCTCACAAATACTTTTTGAGTGCCGGCAGGAGCTGTAACGGCTAATGTCATGATTCCTTCATTGTATTCTATCACTTGTTCCACTTCTACCGAGGTGACTCCGGTGATGGTTCCGTCGTTTTCCACTTCAAATTTCGGATTTCCGGTAAAGGGAAAAACAGTCATCCGGGTATTAATATCTTTCCATCCCAAACTTTTGGCGCCCGGATTCCATTCGTAAACACCGGGGGCTACATTCAGCGTCAGCGTCCATTCCAACTTACCGTCTCCTTGCACCATGGCTCCATGAGGAGTTATCGAATGATCTTCGTACATGGGAAACCACCAATTATCCGGCTCCGGCGAACGAGGATTCAAGGCTTTCAACCCATCATCAATCCAAGTGTAAATATTCGCATCGGTATTATCCGCATCTGTTTTGGGGTTTGTTTTTTCCCCGTTCGTCAGGTCAATCACTTTAAGTGTAACCGTGTACTGCGCGTTGCCCGTCAAAGAAAAAGCAACCATGGCAACCAATGAAAGTAAAAAATTCCTTTTCATGATTTGAATTGTTTTAAATTATTAATTTTTAATTAAGAACGATGCCACTGCATCATTTTGGATCGTATAAGTCAATCGCCTATCTCCGTCTTTTAACGTAACGGCGGCTTTATTTCCCGACCGGTTGACGAGTACAACGCCTTTGGAGCCATCTGGATTTAAAAAAGCATTTATGTAGAATTTGTCGGGTAATTTTCCCGCAATACTTGTTGAAATTCGTTTGGAACCGGTGCGGCAAACTTTGGAGAAATGTCCCAATAAATAATACTCCAATTCTTTTTTATACGAATAATCGGGTTGAACAGTCACCACACCGCGGCATTCTTCACAAAAAGTACCTCCCGGAGTGGTCGGGCCGTTTGCGGTATTCAAAGCCAGATTCCACATCAAAAAGTTTTTCGAACCTTTTTGTATGCATGGAATTAAATATTCCGTCAGATAATAAAACATGGTTTCCATCCGGTCTGTCTCCAAATCGGTATTCCATCCGGAACCTCCCGACAGTTCCGAAAAATAAATCTCTTTATCAGGATGAGCCGCCACAACGGCATCTATGGCATCGGGAACACCTCCATAACCGTGAAATGCCGTTCCAGCCACATATTGGCGGGCGTTTATGTCATTCAACACATTGATGGGATATTGATACAAATCAAAATTATGGTCAAGAATCAGAATCTTGGCGGTAATCCCCGCGGCACGGAATCCGGGGCCTACATAATCACGGATGATTTCAGCTTGTTGCTGCCATTCCATCAACATGGTCGGGTGTGTTTCCGAACTGAACATGGCTTCGTTTTGCAAAGTGACGGCATCAATGGCAATGCCTTCCCGGGCCATTGCCTGTACATATTTCACAAAATAAGCTGCAAAATCGGCGTATTTATCGGGTTTCAATTGTCCGCCGTTCAACATTCCGCCTGTTTTCATCCAAGCGGGAGGAGACCAGGGACTTGCCATAATTTTAATTTCCGGATTAATGGTCAAAATTTCTTTCAGAATCGGAATTAAATCCCGTTTATCGATTTCGGGAACGGCAAAATTTTCGATTCCTTCTTTATCGCAGTAAGTATACATGGCCATGGAGAAGTCGGACGATCCTATCGTTATCCGCAGATAATTCATTCCGGCTCCGGTTTCGGGATTAAACAGGTCATTCAGCAACGCGCTTCTTTGCTCATCGCTCATTTGTTTGATCAAAAAAGCGGAAGAGCCGGTCAATGCAGCGCCAAAACCATCCATTTCCTGATATGTTTTTTCAGGCTCCAGCCGTATGGAAAAATCTCCGATTTCGTTTGTATAATCTACGGCCGACTCTTTAAACAAATAATATTCATTGCGGGTCGTTTGCCATAAATGGACATCACCGCTGATTCTGTTATCTTCATCCGTAAAACCGGAATCGGTATTATAGTCTATACATCCGAAGAACAAAACGCATAAACTTGCCGGATATATTATTGATTTCATACGTTAATAATTTTTTAATGACGGATTTATTTAATTTATTCGTTCAATCACTGTCGTGTGGTCATTGATGTTGATGATGACACGGTAAACTCCCGGAATGACATCGGCGCCGGCCACCCAGTTTCCGTTGGGCTGCCCTTGATTATCGACGCCCGTTTTGATAAGCGATGCAGGGGTCAAGGTATACATCTCCGAATTTTCTTCTCCGCCCCACATGCGTTGGTGGAAAAACTTCATGTCAAAGGATTCGGCATAGAAGGTGGCTTGGAAAATTCCGTCCGAAATCTTGCGGCAGAAAACATAATCTTCGGGCTTGTTCCAGTTCCATGAGGTCGTCGTTTTGTAAGGCGCTCCGGGAAATCCCAATCCTGTGCCGTCGAGCCACAATGCATCCGGATACAAGGCGTCAGTCTGCTCAACATACATAAATCCTTCAGCGTTGTTATATAACAACTTGTATGTTCCCGGCAATCCCAAGAAACGAGCGTTATTCCCGGAAGTACAAGCAAAGAAATCGGGATTTAACGTATTTTGAAGATCGGCAATTCCCGAAAATTCCAATTCCTGATCAAGCGTAAATGCAATCAAAGAACTTAAATAAGTGTTCCCGTCCATGGTTTCGACGCCCATTTGCCTTCCGTTGATTGTTACGGGCGCTAATCTTTCAGCATCTATTTCAAAATCAAACGAGTATACGTTAAATAAAAATTGCCGCATAGTCAAAATCAAAGGATCGGTATATTCATAGAATCCGTCTTCTTCGGCACAAACGGCAAGAGCTCCGTTCACATTCCCCCAAACAATTCCAGAATAATCAATTTCATTATTACCGGTTATTTTTTCCGCCAGTTTAAACTTTATATTATTTCCGGATAAATTCATTCTGGAAGATTGAAATTCGATTTGACTGCCCAATTTTTTACTCAAATTGTAAATTGTTCCGTCCTGCATCACCATATACATCCTGTTCGGAAAACCGGGACGATCGGCATGTACTTTATTCTTAATGGTTTGCGTTACGGTATTTCCTTCCACATTCGTCAAGGTCAAATAGGCTTCCACATCCATATTATCGTCTGCGAAAGCAACTAACGGAACTTTGAATTTTCGGGCAATGATACAATTATATCCCTGAGTACGAATCTGTTGCCTTTCAATCAGGTTGTCGTTTACTACGATTTCAACTTCCAACGTAGACAGCGGTGTTTTCGGATCTGATAAAGCAGCCGTGACCAAAACCGAATCGCCGAAAACGATGGCGGAAGGATCGGCTTCATTTCCCGAACTTAAATCGGCCGATTCGATTACCGGTACGGATTCCGGGAACCGGGTTCGTAATTCATCTTCCGAACAAGCCCAAAAGCAACTTGCCGTAAAAAAGAAGAACGCTGTTTTTATTATATCTTTTTTCATCTGTTTATTCTTAATTTTCAACTCTTAACTTTTAACTCTTAACTCTCAATACCCGTCATTTTGAGTCAACGAAGTATTCAAATCCAATTCGGCTTGAGGAATCGGCCACAACCACCTCGTGCCGTCGGCCAGACGATAGGCATTCTTATTTTGTTTGTCGGAACAAGATTTCATGACATCATAAAGCCTTCCGGTGCGCTTCAGATCGAACCAGCGGTATCCTTCGAATGCCAATTCCAACCGGCGTTCTTTTTCGATGGCCAACCGCATGTCTTGTTGATTATTCGCCGTCGTTTCGGACAATTTCGCACGAGCGCGGATTTTGTTCACAATGGTTTTTGCTCCGGCCAAATCGCCCAGTTCATTGCGTGCTTCGGCTTCAAGCAACATCACATGCGGCAAACGGATCATAATGATATTGGTGTTGTCGGGGCCTTGAATTTTGTAACAGAAAGGATAATTGTTGCTATCCCAATCCTGATCGCTCCAAGTGGCTTTGTCGAATTTGACGGAGACACTTAAACGAACAACATCTCCTTCCGCCTTGAATGCATTTACCAAATCAATGCTCGGCGTACAGAATTTTCGCCAATCTGTTCCGATAAACATGTAATAGGCCCAGTTTCCGGTCGATGTGTTGTGAACGCATTCCAGTTCAAAAATACTTTCGGCGCTGTTCGGATTGGCCAAATCGCCTCCCGAAACTTTAAACACATCCGCAAAATTGTCCAGCATTCTATAATTCGGGTTGGTCGTCACTTTGCTTGCGTATTCAAGCACTTTATTCCAGTCGATGTTGCCGGGAGCGCCCTTGGTGGCATAAATTTCGGCCAATTTGGAATATACGACAGGCTTCGTGACTTTGAATTTCGACGAACTGTAATCGGCGACGCCGGCGGCAGCCGTTTCCATATCTTTGATGATTTGATCGTAAATCGCATCCACTTCTTCCCGCGGAGGATACAACAACGGATAAATCTCGTCGAAATTTTCGTTCGTGATGGCGGGAATATCTTTCAACGTAAGCGGACAAGCCCCATACAGACGCACCAGATTGAAATAACATTGCGCCCGGATGTAAGATGCTTCGGCAACGATTTCTGTTCGGCGTGTTTCCGTCAATGCCGCATCAACCACTTTCGGAACCCATTCGATGAGGGTGTTGCATACTCCGATTTGCCGGTACATATACCCCCAGTCGCGGGATACGTTTCCGTTGCTTGCATCCAACGAATATTCGTCCAATTGTATGGTTTGAGCCTTCAATTCGCCGCCGTAGCAATTATCGGACTGGGCGTCTCCGTTCAAATAAACGTCCAATTGATAAAATTCACCGCCGAAAGCGTTATATGCCGATGACAATTGTGCTTCGGCTTGCTCCGCATTATTGATTTTCGGCGCATCTTTTACATAAGGATCGATTCCCTGCATTTCGGCCGTTAATTCGGAAATCGGTTTCCGATCCAGGAAATCATCGCAAGAGGAAAGAATCAGGGAGATTCCCGGAATGATGATCGTCAAATATATTATCTTCTTCATTGTATCTGTTTTTAAAATGTTAGATTTAACCCGAATATGCAAGACCGGTTTTGCGGATAAGTTCCGTAATCGACACCCATCACATGGAAATTCGGCATTTGAGAATCTGTCGTAGTGTTTGTATTCACTTCCGGGTCAAATCCCGTATATTTGGTGAATGTCAACAGGTTATTTCCCGTCGCATAAACACTCAAGGCTTCCAAGCCTAATTTCCGGATCAAGTCTTTCCTGATATTGTATGATAAAGTGATTGTTTTTAATCTCAAATAAGATCCGTCTTCGATGAAACGGGAAGAGTTTCGAACATTAAAAGTAGATCCGTCCGATGCCGCTTTCGGGATGGAAGTGACCATGCCGGGACGTTGCCATCTGTCCAGCACGTTTTTGCTTTGATTGTTGGTGTTTGTCATTCCTTCGGTATCGATTTTGGATGCATTGAAAATATCGTTTCCGTAAGTTCCCTGAATAAAAAAGCTGAGTGTGAACCCTTTGTAGCGCATGGTATTGGTCATCCCGTATATAAAATCGGGGTTCGGATTTCCGATGACCGTCCGGTCTCCCATATCCATGTCTCCCGGCCGGGATTTTCTTCCGTTTTCATTCACATCTTTATAAATAAGATTACCGGTTTCGGGATCAACGCCTTCGGAAACAAATCCGAAGAAACTTCCGACCGGCAGCCCTTGTTTAATAATGACCGCATTATCTCCGTTGGTTTCAAAAAATCCTGTATACGTCGTTACGTTGTTGTATATTTTTGTCAATTTATTTTTGTTGAACGACATATTAAGTTCAGTATCCCATCCGAAAGTTCCCTGCAGGTTCCGGCTCATGATCTCAAATTCAAATCCTTTGTTCGTCATTTCGGCACAGTTTCGCAAAGGACTTTGAATGCCTGCCCCATCGGGCAATTTCAGGGTCATCAACAAGTCGGATGTTTTTTTGTAGTACGCATCCATGGTCAACGCAATACGCGAATTTAAAAAACTGAAATCAAGCCCGACATTGGTTTGAGTCGTTGTTTCCCAGGTCAAATCAACATTCTGCATGGTGGGATTTATTCCGTATGCGACACCGGGTTTATTTCTGTCGGCCACTTTATCGTTGGACGGATCTTGGATGCTCATCGGGTAACGGGCCAAATAATCGTAATCTCCCACTCCCGACTGGTTCCCGGTTTGTCCCCATCCGGCTCTGAGCTTCAAATCATTGACCACACCGGTCAATCCTTCAAAAAAAGGTTCTGCGGAAATACGCCAGCCGGCCGAAAAAGAAGGAAAATAACCCCAACGATGACCGGGAGCGAATTTGGAAGAAGCATCGGCCCGGAAATTGGCGGTTGCCAAATATTTGCCGTCATAGTTGTAATGTACCCGGGCAAGCGCCGAAACCATGGTGCTTTCCGCTTTTTTACCGTTGGAGCCGGAACTCACTTGATTGGCAAATGCAAGCGAACCCGGCGTATCTCCCGGAAGTCCTCTGATGTAATCATTCTTTTCCAGATAAGTATTATCCCACGTTTTTTCCTGCAGGGTAAAACCACCCATTACGTTCAGATTATGTTTTTCATTGAATGTCGCGTCATACGTCAAAATGTTTTCGTTCACCCAATCGAAATTCGTTGTCCGGTCGACTTTTCCGATCCCGTTGTTCTGAATCCCGTAATCCGTTTTTTGAGGATCCAAGAAATAGTCCCAGTTATGCGCCTGATACATAATCGAAAGACTCGGTTTAAACGTCAGCCCTTTCAAAATGGAAAATTCCAACGAGGCATTTCCCGTCAACCAATAATCCTTGTTCAAATCGTAAACAGAAGCTGCTCCCACCGGATTTTCCCTCGGTTCGAAAGGATTGGACTGATATTTTCCCGGATTATTCGGATCCCAAACCGAAAGAAAAGGAGGAGTGTTGATCACGGAAAGGATCACTCCGCCGCGGCTTGCACCATTGTTATCGGGTGTATCTCTGCGATCGGTTCGCGAGAAATCAAAAACGGTCGATAATTTCACCCGGCTTTTCAACCGGGTGTCAATATTCGCATGAAACGAAGCCCGTTTGTAATAAGCCGGTTCCACGATGCCGGTTTCATCCTGAAATCCTCCGGAAACGTAATAGGTTGTTTTATCGTTTCCTCCGCTCAACGAAAGTTGATAATTTTGTTGAATGCCGGTGCGAAACACCTCGTCATACCAGTTGGTGTAATTATGATTGCTTCTGTCGACATATCCTTCTCCTTTGATTGCGTCGATCAAATCATAATATTCTTTTGTATTGAGCGCTTCGATCGCTTTCCCTAATTGTGAAAAACCGGCATACATGTTGAAACTGATTTTGCTTTCGCCCGATTTTCCTTTTTTGGTGGTGATCAATACCACTCCGTTGGCCGCACGAGAACCGTAAATGGCAGCCGAAGAAGCATCCTTCAATATTTGCATACTCTCTATGTCGTTCGGACTGACGCTTGTAATATTTTCCATCAGCACTCCGTCCACCACATACAGCGGCTCGTTGCTTGCGGTAATGGACGTATTTCCCCGCACCCTTACGGTAATGTCGCCGCCCGGCTTTCCCGAAGTTTGCACCACCTGCACTCCGGCTGCTTTTCCTTGCAATCCCTGAGCCGCCGCAATCACCGGACGATCTTCAATCGCCTTGGCAGTCACGGTGGAAACGGCAGTGGTAATATCTTTTTTCTTTTGTGTTCCGTAACCGATCACCACCACTTCGTTCAAATTCTGCAAGGCATCTTGAAGCACAATTTTCATGGGCCTTTCGTCTGCTTTCTTCTCAAGCGGTTGCATTCCGACATAGAAAAATACGACGATTGCATTTTTTTCGGCCTGAAGGGAGAAGTCGCCGTCGAGATCGGTAACGGTTCCGGTAACGGTTCCCTTCACCGTAACGCTTACTCCCGTCAATGGGTCTCCTTGGGAATCAGTTACGTTTCCCGTAACCGTAATCTGCTGCGCAAATGCTCCTGCGGAAATCATCAGCAAAAGACAAATGTTCATCATGTAGCGAGTCATGTTTTTCATAAAAAATATATTAAAATTTACATTGGGTTATATTCAGGTTGCCCTTTAATCGACAGACCACCGCAAACTGATCACGTTTTTTGCTTCGAGCGTCAAGTTAATATATCGGTCTCCGTCTTTTACGGCAATTTTTTTATCCGAATCGCCATTGTTGAACAAGATCATTGCCCGCGAGTCGTCGGGATTGATAAATGCGACTTGCTTCACGCCATTGCTTTCGGGTGCGCCGCTGTCAATTCTTTTGGCGCCGGGCCGGATGATTTTACCGGCATGGGCAATCGCGTAAAATTCAACGTTGTAACGTACTGCTTTGGTTTTTTTATTGATGTCGATCACGCCGCGGCAATTAGTCGGACCACCTGCCGCCACAGGGCCGAAATGTCCGTTCCCGCCGTTTGTATCTAAGGCCAGATTCCAATAAATCAGTCCGGAACCGTAATTTTGCAGATTGCCGATCACCGTGTTGTTCATGGCCCATATAAAATCTTCGGGCGTACCGTCGGACGTTGTATGCCCGGTGATTTCCGTCAGCAAAATGTCTTTGGAATAATCCAGATTTTTCACCCGGGTTTGTTCGGACACATTTCCGTTGTATGCGTGAAACGCCGCTCCGGCCACATATTTTCGCACGGATTTGTCTTGATAAATGGTATTCACGTAATCAAAAGCATGATCCCAATTATGATCATACACATACAGCCCGGTACGGAGATTACGTTTTTTGTTGTTGTTGAAAAGTCTGCGGCCGAAATCGTTTTTGATGAAATCCCGTTGTTGCTCGGCCGACATATACATGCACATATATTTTGCCGTATTATATAAAGGTTCGTTCTGAATCGTAACGGCATCCACTTTCAGATTGCGCCGGTCCATTTCATTGATGAAACGAATGAAATAATCGGCCAGATCGCGTCCTTTCGCCGGGTCAAAGCTTCCTCCCACCAACGATTCCGTATTTTTTTTCATATAGGCGGGAGGACTCCAGAGTGAAGCCATTATTTTTAAACCGGGATTAATGGATTTGACGGTTTGCAGAATGGGAACGACTCCTTCGGGATCTTTAAATTCAAAGGTCCGATTATCGTTTCGGGTGTGAGTCCAATTATAGGCGGAAAAATCGGAAGCGCCGATCGAAATGCGCAAATAATTAAAACCGGATCCCGAATCCGGATCAAAGATATTTTTCAGTAATCCGGTTCTTTCTTTTTCGTCCAGATAATTCAGCACCAAAGCGGAAGAACCGGTCAATGCAGCTCCGAAACCTTCGATGGTTTGGCAGTCGACAACGGCATTAATGATGTACAGATGATCGCATACGGATGAAGGTTCCCCGAATTTCAGTTGAAGCGGCGAGAGTTTTTTCGAAAGATCAGCATTCGTGACAAATGCAGTGATTTGCTGTGCCGAAATCATTCCTTTTGAGAGAACAAAAATACAACTAAGGATAAATATGTTTTTGAGCTGCATGTCTTTTCGGTATTGATTGACCATGCAAATCTAAGCTCATGTGATTTTTTTCGACAACAAAAACAATATTCAAAAATACGTCAATCGACAAAAAAGAATACGTCAATAGTACGTCAACAAAAGGATACTATACCTGTAAAATATTGATTTATAATTATATAATTGAACAGTATTGAAACAGAATAATTCGTCGGTCTAAAATATTACATCCGAATCACCGGAATATGCACAGGGCGAAGGCGACTATATCGGCCTACATTTGGTTCAAAAAACCGGTCAGGCTGTCTTTTCCGGTCAGGTCGAATTTTTTCCGCAACCGGTAACGCAGTGTTTCGATACCTCTCAGTGAAATATTCAACAACGGCGCTATTTCTTTGGAAGAAAGCTGCATTTTGATAAAAGCACACATTTTGCGCTCATTCAATGATAATTCGGGATATTTTTCCGATAACCGCCGCATAAAATTATTGTGTACGAGATCAAAATGTTCTTCAAATTTCTTTAAATTATCGTCATGGCGGATATTTTCATCTATTTTGGTATTCAGCCGCAAAATATTTCTTCGCAAAGGCGCCGCTTTTTCAACCGGTTTCAAATCTTCCGACAGTTTGGATAAATCGGATTTTATTTCCGTGAGGATTTCGTTTTTTCCGACCAGATTGATGGCAATATTAGCCAATTCCTGACTTTTATGTTTGATTTCCAGCTCTAAATGTTCGTTTTTCAATTGAATGATTTCCCGGTCTTTTTTCTCCGCTTCTTCTTTGAATGCTTGTTCCTGCATCTGTATTTCGCGCTGTTTGACCAATTCGATCTGTTTCTTTTTTTTCTTGATGCGAATATCATCCCAACGCCAAACACCGATCAAAAAACATATCAAAAGGATACCGTAGGCCATGTAAGCCGGAACCGTACGATACCACGGCGGTAAAATCACCAACGTAAAGCTGTCGGTCAGATAAGTCCCGTTTTCCAATAATGCTTCTACATAAAACGTGTATTTTCCTTCTTCCAGATTGCTGTATTCTTTCACGGCGGCCGCCGTCGATTCCGACCATTCCTCATCATTCAGGCGGTAACGGTAAACGGCCTGAATATGTTTGGAAAAAGACATCAAGCCGTATCGGAACCGGATCGTATTGTTTCTGTATGCAATTTCGGGAATGTATTTTTCGCCGGCGAAATTACTCGAATAAATCAATGAATCGCCTGTTTTAGAGATGCTTACTTTGTTGATGGACAATGTTTCGTGTAATTGGTTCTGATTATTATACGCCGAATTCCAAAGAGCGAATCCGTTTTCGTTGCAAATGATCACTTCCGAGTCATTGATGAACGTCAATCGCTCAAAGTCCGTTATTAACGGTAAGTTATGCCTGTAAAAAACAATCGAATCGCCGGTTGTTTTACGAATGGATGTCGGCCCCAAGTACCAGACGGAACAATCTTTTTTAACCACGGTGGTAACATGTAATCCCTGCACATTCAACGTTTTATCCGGCTCGAATCCTGCATCGGTATAATCGTAAATGCCCGAAGGAGAACAAAACAACAATTTGTCGTCCACCTTACATAAATAGGAGTCGACGGGCATTCTGTCGACGGGCGTAAAATGTTTGCTCTGATCGACCTTATCCAATGCCTCATTTACCATGATTCTTAAAATCTCTTCCCGTCCCGTCCGAATCCAGATTTGTTTGGGAGAGTCTTCCACGTAATTGATTGCGGAGCCCGGATAACCGTACACGTAACTTTGTTTTTCCCAGTTTCCGTTTATTTTCCGGAAAACATAAAAACCGTCGTAGGTGGAAGCCCAAATTTTCGTCGAATCTCCGAGCAACTGCCGTACGCTCCAAACACCTGTTTTCCGGTCGACCGGATACAATTTCGTTTCTTTGATCAAGAAAAGGCCTTTGTCAGCCGAACAAAACAAATCGTTTCCGACCTGATCAATGCTCCAAATCTGTCCTTGCGAACCTTCAATCAATTCCAACCGGGTCGGAGCATCCGTCACGGGCATCGGCCATTTTGTGTAAAACAATCCGCGGTTGGTGGCAAAATAGAGTTTATTGTGATGTAAAATCGCACCGTATCCCGCGCCGTAAAAATTTTGACTGCTGTACAAATTCGTCAACGGACTGTTAAGCATAATGTAACTGATTCCGTTATCCAATCCCAACCATACGTTTTCATCTTTATCGAACAAGATCCCCAGCACCGTATTATTTTGCAATCCGTTCGATTCGTTGATATATTTAACCGCTTTTCCTTCATAATCGACCAGCACAAGCCCCTTGAGCACGGTTCCGATCGCCAGGTGATTTTTGCCGGCGGCCATGGAAAACACTTCGTTTTTACCGATAAAATCATCGATGTCTGTTTTAAACCGTACCACTTCTTTTTCGTCGATCAAAAACAGCCCTTCCGAAGCCGTCGCCACCAACATTTTATCATTGAAAGGCAGAATGCTTCTGATTTTTTTATTTTTAAAATACTCGGAATGAGGAAGAAAATAGAATTTTTCGCCGACCGATGCATAAATTCCGGAGGCTGTTCCGAGATAAAGAACACCATGAATGATGCACGACGATTGTACTTTTTCGGGTGTTTTCACAATCGTATGTTTTCCGTCTGCATATTTAATGAATACATTATCCGCAACGAAATAAAGCGTTTCGTCTATACGAAAGATTCGCCAGATATTTCCGAAAAAAAGTTGTTCCCGGTATAAACTGTCGGACATGCATATATAGCGCATCTTGCCGTTTTTTTCGGGTTTCAGATAGCCGAATTCATTCAATCCGCCCAAATAAATACGGTCGTTCGAACATTCGATGGCGCGTACATCCGACCGGTTATTCAATGTGTACAGATTCCAATCGTTTCCGTTAAATTCCAGAACTCCCGATTTATTGGCAAAATACATCCAATTGTTGTTTTGTTGAATGATCTGCCAATTTTGGCTTCCGGCATTATAATCGCTTCGGGAATAGTTGTAGAGAAGATTAGTCCAGTTGGCGTATGCGGTGTCTGCCGCAAACAACAGGATACAATATAAACAGGAGTTGATTATGTAAAACAACAACTTTCCTTTCATAGTATCAGGGTATAAACCCAAATGGGATCATTTGTAAAAGTTGTGTGATATGAAAAAGCGATATGCGCCTTTTCATATCATACAACTTTTGCGGGCGAACTCCCAAATGTATGAAGATAAAAAACAGGGAATTTTTGGTTAAAAAGTAAAAGGTAAAAAGCGTAAGGATGTCACAAAAAACAATTTATATTTTAAACGCCAAGTCGCAAAGACGGAAAGGCGCAAGTTTAAATTCTTTGCGACTTGGTGTCTTTGCATCTTCGCGGTTGAAATAATAGATATTAAATTCTGCCATGTTGCTTGCCTCTTTTTACTTTTTCAGCCTTTTTTACTTTCTACATCCGATTACCTCTTTTTTCCCGTCAATGTAGCTTGATAATAATTTGATTTGTCAAGATCATTGGCCGATAATTTTCCGAACACGCTCACATCCACGCCGTTTTTCTTGTTGATCGTAATGTTTTTAATGTATTGATAAGAATATTTCGAATCGTCTTTGTATTTTGCCATCGCGTCTTTCACGATTTGGCACAAGATATCGGGTGTAAGAGGCGTTAAGTCGAACATTTCATTTTCGAGACGGAAATTTTCGGCATTTCCGCCGATGAGTTGCACCGTTTTAACAGATCCTTCGTCCCAATCTTTGTTTCCCGAATAATAATTTACGTTGTATAATTTTTTCTTGTCTTCGGGATACAAATACGTGATATCCAAATTCAGATTATCCGGTTCGTCTTTTCGGATGATCGTACCTTCCGAAGACGGGCGTCTGACACTGATGTAAATTTTATCCACAGCCTTCGCGTTGTCTCCGAGTTTCGTAAGAATCATGCCGTAAACTTTTTTCAAATCGGCTTCGTTACTCAACATCTTGTAATCGATCTCTTTCGGAAAAGGAACGCTTACATTTTCTTTTTTTTCACCATCTTTACCATCATTACCATCAGCATTTCGGGTTTGCCCGGCATCTCCGCTTTTTCCTGTGCAAGCGCCGAGTAATACCGATACTGAAAACAAAGCAACAAAAATCTTCTTCATGTCAGTTTTTTTTAAGTTAAACAATCATTAATTCTCTCTTTTATCCATTGATTTTCTCCGAGTTCCGACATCTTGTTGCAAATGTATAAAAAGATTTAATTTTAACTAATGTCTTGATGTGAAATTATCTTAAATAAAAAGGTTATTCCATATTTTAAACGCCAAGCCGCAAAAACGGAAAGACGCGAAGGTTAAATTCTTTGTAACTTTGTATCTTCGCGTTTGAAATAACAGTTAATAATTTATAAAATGAATTACGAACAAACGGTCGAATACCTGTACGCTCAACTTCCCGTTTTCCAAAAGACAGGCGGAAGCGCCTATAAAGAAGGCCTTGACAACAGTCTTCAATTAGATGATCTGCTCGGGCATCCGCACCGAAAATATAAAACCATCCACGTCGCCGGAACCAACGGAAAAGGTTCTGTTTCTCATTTATCGGCTGCCATCCTGCAAGAATCGGGGTACAAAACCGGCTTATACACTTCTCCGCATCTGATCGATTTCAGGGAGCGCATCCGTGTCAACGGGCAAATGATCGACAAAGATTACATCGTCGATTTTACGGAAAAAATGAAACCGGCGGTTTCCGATATCCGGCCGTCTTTTTTCGAATTGACCATGATGATGGCGTTTTCGTATTTTGCCGAAATGAACGTGGAGGTCGCCGTGATCGAAACGGGGCTCGGCGGACGGTTGGACAGTACCAACATTATCCGGCCCGATTTGTCCGTGATCACCAACATCAGTTTAGATCATACGCAATTTTTAGGCCGGACATTACCTGAAATAGCCGGTGAAAAAGCAGGAATTATCAAACCGGATATTCCCGTCATTATCGGAGAAGCAAAAAATATGGAGGTTCGAAAAGTTTTTGAAAAAAAAGCGGAAGAAGTAAAGACCCGCATCTTTTTTGCGGAAGACAAAAAACCGATTCAAGAAACCGGATTCAAAGACGGATATCAAATTTTTCAAACCGAAAACTACCCCGATTTGGCATGCGAATTGACCGGTTTTTACCAGCAGGAAAATGCCGGCACGGTTTTAACGATTGTGAATCTGTTGAAAGAATTGAACTACCGGATTCCCGATCAGGCTGTTTATTCGGGATTTAAAAATGTCCGGTCATTGACGGGACTTTCGGGCCGTTGGCAAATTTTACAAACCAATCCCAAAATCATTTGCGACACAGGACACAATGAAGCCGGCATCAGCCGGATCATCGAGCAGCTGAAAACGGAAAAATACAAAGTATTACGAATTGTTTTCGGAATGGTCAATGACAAAGACATTTCGAATGTTATGGCCTTATTGCCGAAGGATGCCGTTTATTACTTCACCAAGGCATCCGTCCCGCGTGCATTGGATGAAAAAGAATTGCAATTGAAAGCCGCCCCGGAAAATTTGAAGGGAAAAACTTATCCTTCGGTGAAAGAAGCTGTGGATGCCGCCAAATTCGATGCCGCCAAAAACGACCTGATCTTTATCGGCGGCAGCACATTCATCGTTGCAGATGCATTATGTTTATTCAACGACTAATAACCCCTGAATAAACGATGACCTGCAGATTTTTTATATCCACAAAATTTTGGATAGTTCCAAAAAAATTTTTATGCCTTTATTTTTTCCAATAATTCTTCGTAATTATTTCTCACAATTTTTGTGTCGGGATGTTCCGCTCTGAGAACTTTTTCGCAGATTTTTAATGCTTTTTTGTAATACTCCAAAGCTTTTTTATGGTCACCTTGTTTTTTGTAAACTACTACAATATTATTGTAGATTGTTTGAAAATTACAAATCGTTTGCTGCGTTATTTCGGCAGACAAAGTCGGACAAGCGTGAAATAACTCTCATAGAAAGAGTGACTGTACTAACTAAGAAACAATGATTTTTTATCCCTTCATCTTTTCGTCAATGGCTTCTATCTTACCGACAATCAATTCCAGCTCTTCTTTCAACTTCTCGATTTTACGTTCCATTTCTTTCAGAAGAGTTCCCGCATTTTTAGAGGATGCAGACAAAAAACCGATATTATTTTCGTATGTTTGAATTTCATTTTTCAGAATTTCATACATTTTGTACAATTTATCGCGTTCTCTGAACAATCTGTTTTTATTCGAATCGGAAATGTCTTTCAACGAATCTTTGAAAGAAGAAAGTTTCCGGGTATTGCGATCCACATTCAACCGGTCAAATTGCCGGTCAAGTTCGGCATGATACTCTTTATAAATCTTGTCTTTTTCTTTGAATGGGACATGTCCGACTTCGCTGAACTCTTTCGCCAACGTCCGCAGCGATTGCAACGTCGTCTCGCTGTCGGTTGCCGGGTCTAATTGTCGGATTTTTTCGATAATTTCTTTTTTGCGGTTCAAATTTTCGTTTTCATGCGATTTTTCCGACGAGGTATGTTTGTTCTTTTGTTCGAAAAAATAATCGCACGCTCCGATAAAACGCAGCCACAACGCTTCCGAATATTTTTTCGGAACAGCTCCGATGGCTTTCCATTCTTTTTGCAAAGCGATCAAGGCATCTGTCGTCGATTTCCAGTCGGTACTGTCTTTCAACGCTTTCGCCTTTTCACACAACTCTTTTTTCTTTTCGTAATTGGCGGACAAATCGCTTTTTACATTTTTGTAAAATTCTCCTTTTTCATGGAAAAATTTATCGCATACCGTTCTAAATCGTTCGAATATTTTCTCGTTGACTTTTTTCGGGGCAAAACCGATGGTTTTCCATTTGGCCTGACAATCCAATACCACTTGTGTTTTCTCGTTCCAGTCCTTAAAGGTATTCAACAAACTGGTGTCAACGGCTTCCACCGCCTCACAAAGAGCCGTCTTTTCTTTCAGGTTCTTGTTTTCCTCTTCCCGCAACTTTTCAAAATGCTCTTGATGCCTTTTGTTAATAACCGTTGAGGCCGCTTTGAAACGATTCCATATTTCTTCGCGTTGCTCACGGGCAACCGGGCCTATTTCGCGCCATTGCTGATGTAAATTCTGCAGCCGGTGAAAAGCGGAAATGACATCCGGTTCTTTGTCCAACTTTTCGGCAGCTTCGCATAAAGCCGTCTTGGCTTCCATGTTCTTTTTGAAATCGTAATCCCGAAATTCGTTGTTTATTTTTACCAGATCATAGAATTTTTCGACTTGCATTTGATAGCCATGCCATACTTCATTGACTTTTATCTGAGGGATGAGCGTAATTTCATTCCATTCTTGTTGGATTTTTTTAAATTCGTTATAAGCTTTATTGATATCTCCGGAAGATTCTGTCAGATTTTTGATTTCTTCAATTAGTTGTTCTTTGCGTTTCAGATTTTCTTCTTTCACTTTTTCCTGATGCTCAAGAAACTGCGTCCGTTTTTCTTTGAAAACATTCAACAACTTTTTTAATTCCGTCTCCAATTTGTCGTCTCCGGACACAAAGTCTTTCTCTTCTCCTCCGTTTTCAACAAACTGTTTCTTTTGTTCTTCGATCTCGACCTTCCGAAGCTTATAAAAAGTACGCTTTAATAAATCAACCTCATCTTTGACCTCTTCGGGAGCTTTTTGCACGATGAGTTTCAATTTGTCGATCACCGACTCTTTGGTCAATTTATCGTCGTCTTTTTTTGTTCCTGCGGGAATCTCGATTTTTTGAATAACAACCTCCGGCATTTCGATTTTTATATCCCCGTTTTCAAACAATCCTTCACCTTCGGTTATGGGTTGCACCTCCGAAATTATCTCATCTTGAATAACTTCTTGTGCTTTTTCTGCTTCTTCCGATTCCTTCAATTGAACAGGCAAACCGGTTTCATGTGTGTCCGACATAGTTGATCTATCTTATTAAAAAAAGTATTTTATAGAATAATCCGATGCAAATAAAGTAATATTTTATTATATAACACACATCAAATGCGATTTTTTTCTTTTCTTTGCCGTTAATTTCTTTGCAGGTATTTTGTATGGACATATTTTTGGTCGTTTTATTAATGGGAATAGCCGTGGGGCTGTTTATTCTGGAGATATTTTTTCTGCCCGGAACAACGTTCAGCGCCATTGCGGGAGCGGTGTTTGCCGTGGCAGGAATCTGGTTTGCTTATTCACGGCTCGGAGCAACGGGCGGCAACATCACCGTCATCGGATCCGGCATTGCCTTCGGAGTCGTTTTTCTGTGGATGATGAAGTCGGGCGCGCTGAATAAAGTTGCGCTGAAAGAAGAAATCGATTCGAAAGTGGAAGGAATCGAAAAAGACAAAATCAAACCCGGAGACCAAGGAATCACTTTATCCCGCATCAATCCGATGGGGAAAGTCCGCATCAACGGAGAAACGGTGGAAGCCAAATCAACCGGAGATTTTATCGATGAAAATCAACCGATTGTCGTCGTCAAAGTTTATGCGACGAATGTGCTGATCGAACCGTTTAATTCTTAACTTTTAACTTTTAATTTTTAACTTTCTGCAAAAAGAAGCGTACTTTTGCACCCTTTAATCAAATTAACTTTTCGACTATTTTATGGAAACATTCTTTATACGGGCTCTTCAATTGATTTTCAGTTTATCGATATTGGTTCTTGTCCATGAATTGGGACACTTTTTGATGGCCCGCCTTTTTAAAATCAGAGTCGAAAAATTTTACCTTTTCTTCGATCCGTGGTTTTCTCTGTTCAAATATAAACCGAAAGGAAGCGAAACGGAATACGGCATCGGATGGTTGCCGCTGGGCGGATATGTCAAAATATCCGGAATGATCGACGAATCGCTCGATAAAGAACAAATGGCTCAACCCGCCCAGCCATGGGAATTTCGTTCAAAACCGGCATGGCAACGGCTTTTGGTCATGGTTGCCGGTGTGGTGATGAATTTTCTGTTGGCGCTGTTTATCTATTCGATGTTGATGTTTGAAGGGGGCGACACCTATATTCCCATCGACAAAACGCCGTTGTATTTCAGTGATGTGGCTATTCAAGCCGGATTTCAAGACAAAGACATTGTTTTGTCGGCTGACGGAAAAAAACTCGAACGTTACGAGGATGTCGACATCTCCAAAATAATGGGAGCCAAAGAAGTGACGGTGTTGCGGAACGGCAAGGAGGTCAATCTCCTGCTTCCCGAAGATTTCGGTACGCAAGTCATCGGTTCCAAAATGATGTTTGCCCATTATACCCCGACCGTTGTCGACAGCGTTATCGCAAACATGCCGGCCGAAAAAGCGGGATTGCAGAAAGGCGACAGCATTGTATCCGTCAACGGAAAACATGCCGTATCGTTTCCCGTATTTGCTGCATTGCTGGCCCAAAACAAAGGTGAGGAAACGGAAATTTCTTTCTACCGGAATGATTCATCGGAAAAAAGAACGGTATCGGTGGATGAATCCGGTAAAATAGGAATTGCCATGTCCGGCAGCATCCGCCCCAATCTCACCACCAAACATTACGATTTTTGGCAATCATTGCCCGCGGGAACATCTTACGGATTCCGGAAATTAACGTCGTATGTCCGTCAATTAAAATATGTCTTTACGAAAGAAGGTGCTTCCAGCCTCGGCGGATTCGGCACCATCGGCAGCATTTTCCCGCCTCAATGGGATTGGCTGCGTTTTTGGGATATGACGGCTTTTTTATCCATCATGCTTGCCGTGGTGAATATTTTTCCGATTCCCGCATTAGACGGCGGTCATGTGATGTTCCTTTTGTATGAAGTGATCACCGGCCGCAAACCCAGTGAAAAATTCTTGATCTATGCACAATATGTCGGAATGTTTTTATTGTTGGCGTTGATTCTTTTTGCCAACGGAAATGACATTGTCCGATTCTTTTTCAATAAATAGTCCGATCTGTTGAAAATAAAAAAAATTTATGGCGAATAAAGTACCGGTAAATACCAAGAAAAATTTCATCTTGGATACCAATGTCATTTTACACGATTATAAGTGTATCGAAAACTTTCAGGAAAACGATATTTTCATTCCGATCGTGGTATTGGAAGAATTGGATAAATTCAAAAAAGGAAATGAGCAGATTAATTACAATGCCCGTGAGTTCGTCAGAGAATTAGACGACATCACCGACAACAGTCTGTTCACCGACGGCGCTTCTTTAGGGGCCGGAAAGGGTCATTTGTTTATCATCACAAACGGAAAATATAATGAGAAAATAACGAATATATTTACCGAACGCACTCCCGACCATTGGATCTTGTCGATGACGCTGGACGTCGCTCAAAAATATCCGGACGTAAAAACCATACTGGTCACCAAAGACGTTAATTTACGGATGAAAGCCCGATCGTTGGGCATTCTCACCGAAGATTACATCACGGATAAAGTGGTCGACATCGATTTGTTCAAAAAAGAACACGAAACCTTCGAAAATATCGACCCGCAAATCATCGAAGATATTTACAACAATAAAAACGGCATTCCCTTCGAAAGGATTGATTTTAAACAAATTATACGTCCCAACGATTGTTTTATCCTGAAAAGCGGAAATGCTTCCGTTTTAGCCCGGTACAATCCGTTTACGGGCATGATCACCCGCATCAACAAAGAACGGAATTACGGGATCGAACCGCGCAATGCGGAACAAAGTTTCGCTTTCGAAGTGTTGAATGATCCGGACATCAAATTGGTCGGACTCACCGGGAAAGCCGGTACCGGAAAAACCTTGCTGGCGTTGGCTTCGGCTTTGAAACAAAGCAACGCTTATAAACAAATTCTGCTGGCACGCCCTATTATTGCGCTGGCAAATAAAGATATCGGTTTTTTGCCTGGAGACGAAAAACAAAAGGTGACGCCTTACATGCAACCGTTGTTCGATAATCTGATGGTAATCAAGCACCAATTCCGCCCTGGAAGTCCGGAAATCAAACAAATCGATGAAATGCAGACAAGCAACAAATTGGTGATCGAAGCATTGGCGTTTATTCGCGGACGAAGTCTTTCGGAAACTTTTTGCATCATCGACGAAACGCAAAACCTCACGCCGCATGAAGTGAAAACAATCATCACCCGCGCCGGCGAAGGCACCAAAATGGTTTTTACGGGAGATATTCAACAAATCGATTCGCCTTATCTCGACGCTCAATCCAACGGATTGGCCTACATGATCGACAAAATGAAGGGTCAAAATTTGTTTGCGCACGTCAATCTGGTCAAAGGCGAACGCAGCGAATTGTCTGAACTTGCCGGCAACTTGTTGTAGTCAAAAGCTGAACGTAAAAAACAAAACACGTTCTTCTTTAATTGTCAACGACTATAAATCGCCAAGGTTTGTCCTTCCATTCTTCGGCGTAATGGATTCCGATGCGGGGAGTGGCGATGTAGGCGGGAGGCGTTTCGATCCCCGTTTCCAACCATATTCTTTCGGAAGGAATGATTTCTCCGTAAAAAGTGGCATCCAATTGCAATTTTCGTCCGAGCCTTCCGGGTCCGGGAATATTTTCGGCTCCTCTGATCAAAACAGCTTGCGGTTCGTTTTCATTTCCCGTTACGATGTTCAACAATTGATACATTCCGTAAATTAAATAAACATACAGTTTCCCGCCTTCGTGATACAGCACTTCCGTCCGTTTGGTTCTTCCTTTGGCGGCATGGCAGGCTTTATCTTCCTCTCCTTTGTATGCCTCTACTTCAGTGATCCGGAAACGTTCGACACGGCCGTCTTTGAATTTGCGCACCAAGTATTTCCCCAATAAATCGGGAGCCACCTCCAAAACATCTCTTCTAAAAAAATCGGGTTGCAATATTTCCATCGCTTGGGGATCTTATTCACATTTATTTTAATGTGCCGCCGGCAATTCAAAAGACCGGTCGACACAAGACGGGATTTCTTCCCGGTAATGGGTGACATAAATCAATGTTTTGTCCGGACGATTGCAGAATGTTTCGATGATTTGCCGTACACGAATCTTATTGCTTTGGTCCAACCCGTGAAGCGGTTCATCCAAAATAAGCAGCGAAGGATCTTTGACGAAAGCCCGGGCCAATAAAGTCAGGCGTTGTTCTCCCGACGAAAGTTTCAAAAAAGAAACATCTTTCAACTTTTCGATGCCGAATGCACGAATCCATTCTTCACAAACGGAAATTTGTCCGGCATTACATTTCCGGTACAACCCGACGGTATCGAAAAATCCCGAGCCGACCACTTCGATCGCGGGAACATCTTTCAAATAGAAAAGATGCATTTCGGGCGATACATAACCGATGCGCCGTTTGATGTCCCAAATGCTCTCGCCGGTACCGCGTTTGCGTCCGAAAAGAACGATGTCGTTGGAATAGGCTTGCGGATTATCCGCATAAATCAAACTCAACAACGTCGATTTTCCTGACCCGTTCGGGCCGAGCAACGCCCATTTTTCTCCTTTCCCGACCGTCCAATCAATCCCGTTCAAAATATTTTTTCCACCATATCGGATATGTATATTTCTCATTTCAAAGACATTTCCGGAAAACAGTTTCCCGTATGTTCTCGACAAAGGCAATTCCGGCGTCGTATTTTGATTCGTCGGGAACAATTGTTTTTGTAAATTTTCATGCTGCAAAAAATCATCTTTGGCATAAGGACGGCAAAGTTCTTTATCGAAAACAGGCAATACCCGGGTGATCATTTCGGGAATATCGTCCGGCGACGACAACAGAAGGATGACTTGCAATCCCGACAATCCGGCCATCCGTTCCAATGCTTGCTTTAAAAGTTCCCGTGACGAGGCATCCAACCCGATAAACGGATTATCCAAAATCAACACACTCGGACGCTTCTGTAAGACTCGTACAATTAAAAATTTACGAAGTTCCCCGCCGGATAAAAAGATGATCCGCTTTCCCGACAAATGCTTTAAATCAAACGTATTCAACATCTCGTCCAAAAAAGCCGGATCATTCAAGTCCAATAAGTCATCGACCAAAGGAACGTCTTCATTCTCCGTCGCGTTAAAACGTTGTTGATAATACATATTTTTGTAATCGGCCAATCCGTAAATATCCCGAAACGCAATGCTTTGAACGGGAGACGAATGCTTTTCCGATTTATTTTCCGGAAAATAATACCGGACTTCTCCCTGCTTCAAAGCAACCTTCCGACACAATATATCCGAAAGAATCGTTTTTCCCGCTCCGTTGGGACCGATCACCGCCCAGTGTTCACCTTGATTGATCGTCCATGAAACCGGTTCTTTAAACTGCAATCCGGCAATACAGGGAACAGCCCGATTAATTTGAATGAATGGAAACACTTTAAGAGTTAAGAGTTAAGAATTAAGAGTTAAAAAATATAAATTAAGGATTAAAAGTTGTAAATAGTAAATGCAGTCGGAATTAATTGCTCCAATACAGCATAAATTCCTGATCCTTAATTGATAAAGGTCTAAAAATGTACCATTTCTCCTATCAGATTTTCATCAACAATAGCTTAAGAATTGCAATTCAAACCTTATTCCGGAATATTATTTTTGCGGCAACATCATCCGAAGGATGCAACATACGGCGTAATTTCCAAAAAATATCCTTCGGAAGACCGGGTGCAAAGTTATATAAGTGCAAAGCTATATAAAAATTGAAAAACATCCTTAATTCATCTGTATGATTTTCGATTTTCCACTTTCGACAAAAATTCATAATTTTACGCAATCTTGTTTTTTCGAAAGAATCCGGGTTAATTCATAAGCGAAAAAACATCATGATCAACTCTCAACTCTTAACTCTCAACTCTTAACTTTTTTAACATATCTAACAGTAATGACGACACAAAATTTATTTTGGTTTATACCGTTTGCATCGGTAGTGGGATTGAGTTTTGCTTGGATATTTTTCAAGCAGATGATAAAGGCAGATGAAGGTACCGATGTCATGAAAGACATCGCCGAACATGTCAGGAACGGTGCAATGGCCTATCTTAAACAACAATACAAGATAGTGGGCATTGTTTTTATTGTATTGGCCGCTTTTTTCGCCTTTTTAGCTTACGGATTGAATATTCAGAATTATTGGGTTCCTTTTGCTTTTCTTACGGGTGGTTTTTTTTCGGGACTGGCAGGATTCATCGGAATGCGTACTGCCACTTATGCTTCAGCGCGAACGGCTCAAGCCGCAAGCAAATCATTAAACAGCGGTTTAAAAATCGCTTTCCGTTCGGGAGCCGTTATGGGACTGGTCGTGGTCGGACTCGGATTGTTGGATATTTCCATCTGGTATCTCATTCTCAATAAATTTGTGACCGGAGCGACGGATGCCCAAAAATTAGTCGTTATCACCACCACTATGCTGACTTTCGGTATGGGTGCTTCCACTCAGGCGTTATTTGCGCGTGTGGGAGGCGGGATTTTTACCAAAGCTGCCGACGTAGGCGCCGATTTGGTGGGAAAAGTGGAAGCGGGCATTCCCGAAGACGACCCCCGCAATCCCGCCACCATCGCCGATAATGTAGGCGATAATGTAGGCGACGTTGCCGGTATGGGCGCCGATTTATACGAAAGTTATTGCGGCTCCATTCTGGCCACGGCTGCATTGGGAGCCTCAGCATTTTTCACCATTCCCGGCATGCAATTGAAAGCGGTGTTTGCTCCCATGCTCATCGCCGCGGTAGGTATCTTATTGTCTGTTTTCGGAATTTTTCTGGTGCGTACCAAAGAAGGTGCGGAAATGAAACAACTGCTCGGAGCTTTGGGGCGCGGCGTAAATGTCAGTTCCGTTCTGATTGCCGTTTTCACCTTTGTGATCTTATATGTGCTGGATATTCAAAATTGGTTGGGAATTTCATTTTCGGTAATCAGCGGATTGTTGGCGGGTGTGATTATCGGACAATCGACCGAATATTATACTTCTCATTCATATAAACCTACGCGAAGAGTGTCGGAAAGTTCGCAAACCGGCGCGGCAACAGTAATTATTTCCGGAATCGGGTTGGGAATGATCTCGACGGCTATTCCGGTTTTAACCATTACGGTTGCGATCATCATGGCTTTTTTATGCGCCATTCAATTCGACATTCACAACATGCTGACCGCACAAAACATCAGTTTGGGATTATATGGTGTGGGAATTGCCGCCGTCGGAATGCTTTCGACATTGGGCATTACATTGGCGACGGATGCATACGGCCCGATTGCCGATAATGCAGGCGGAAACGCCGAAATGAGCGGATTGCCGCCGAAAGTCCGGAAACGTACCGACGCATTGGATGCTTTAGGAAACACAACCGCCGCCACCGGAAAAGGATTTGCCATCGGTTCGGCGGCTCTGACTGCTTTGGCGTTGTTGGCATCGTATGTGGAGGAAGTCAAAATCTCTCTGCAACATTTGAACCAAGAATTCATCACTTTGTCAAACGGCGAAACCATTGCAGTTGCAAAAGCCTCGATCATCCATTTTATGGATTACTATCATGTGAACTTAATGAATCCGATGGTATTGGTCGGCATGTTTATCGGTTCCATGATGTCGTTTCTGTTTTGCGGATTAACCATGAATGCGGTCGGAAGAGCCGCACAAAGCATGGTGAATGAAGTCCGCCGTCAATTCCGGGAAATCAAAGGCATTTTGGACGGAAAAGCAAAACCCGATTACGCCCGCTGTGTGGAAATTTCCACCAAAGGCGCCCAACGGGAAATGTTACTGCCGTCGATTCTGGCAATCGTCGCCCCGTTGGCAACAGGATTAATTTTCGGCGTGGCCGGCGTCTTGGGGTTGCTGATCGGCGGGTTGGCCACCGGGTTTGTATTGGCGATCTTTATGGCAAATTCGGGCGGCGCCTGGGACAATGCCAAGAAATACATTGAAGAAGGCCATCTCGGCGGAAAAGGCTCGGAAAATCATAAGGCAACGGTAGTCGGCGATACAGTCGGCGATCCGTTTAAAGACACATCCGGACCGTCTTTGAACATCCTCATCAAATTAATGAGCATGGTCGCCATCGTAACGGCCGGATTGGTTACGGCATACAGTCTGTTTTAATCATACATAAATCACAGTATTGACCGACTAAAATTTGCGACGTAAAAAAAGTGTAAAATTTTTAAAGACTGTAAAAACACGCCTATGGACTGTACAATATTCGCGGTATATCAGAGAAAAATCCGTTTTGAAAAATGACCGGCTATAACGTAATAATCTGAATATCAAATAAATAAAAATACAACTGAATTTTAATCGGATAATAGTGATAAATTTCAGCGATTTATCATACCGGTTGTTGTTTTATATAAAAAAAAACAGTTTCTTTGCAGCTTGGTGTGAGCCGGCTTTTCCCGGGTCACATAATGATAAAAATACAGAACCGGCTACTATTCAACCTGATATTTACACATAAAGTTCATGCTCGTTTCATGCGTAATTACAAAATATAAAACATTCAGATTAATTATGAAACTACGACACTTCGTTACATTAATGTCATTCGTGTTACTGTTAGGCAGTTGTATATCTCCGGGGAAAATTCCTTACATGAAAGAGGTCGAAACATTGTCTCAACAACAATTAAGTGCGGCTGCAACGGTATATGAAGCGAAAGTCATGCCCAAAGATATTCTCTCGATCGTTGTAAGCACCGTTATTCCCGAAGCATCCGCTCCTTTCAACACCGGCGGTTCGGAATACATCGTCGAAAGCGACGGATATATCGAATTCCCGGTTGTGGGACGTGTTCGTGTGGAAGGCATGACCCGTTATGAAATTCAGGAACTGGTTAAAAATCTGATTTATCCGAAATATTTAAAAGAGGATCCGCTGGTTAAAGTTCGTTTTATCAATTATAAAATAACCATTCTGGGAGAAGTCAGAGCGCCGGGTTCATATACAGTGGATAAAGAAAAATGTTCGATTTTTGATGCATTGGCTTATGCCGGCGATTTAACCATTTACGGAAAACGAAATAATGTTTTATTAATGAGAGAAGACGGAAACGGCGAAAAAAGTTTTTACCGGATCAATCTGCAAGACAAAGACTTGGTTCTGTACCCGTCATTATTTTATTTGCAACAAAATGATATGCTCTATGTCGAACCCAGCAGTCAGGTGGGCGTCAGTACTTCTGCATCTTGGATCTACAGTATCATTACCATGGGGATAACACTGATTTTCTATGCGTTAAGTTTTATTAATAAATAAAAAGAACAATTAATACATGGCAGAGAATATACAGAATCTGAAAGATACAACCAAAGGAAAAGAACATGAAATAGACTTAAAAGAGGTATTATTTCGTTTTTTGGGGCATTGGAAATGGTTCGTCATATCAATTATATTATGTCTCGCCTACGGAGCATTTAAAATTTATCGCTCCATTCCGATGTTCAAAGCACAGGAATTGGTGATGATCAAAGATTCTCGAAACGGGTCGGACGAATTTCTTTTGGATTTGGCCGGTATGGGGCGAAGTAATATGGCAAATGAAATCGCAACCCTGACATCGCCCGACTTATGTGCGAAGGTTGTGACAGCTCTCGAACTTTACACCACCTATAGAATACAGGGAAAATTCGGGATGCGGGAAAGAGAATTGTATAAATCGGAATCACCCATTTACGTTCGTTTGGAGAATGTTTCTCCCGATTCTATTTATGCCGCTTTTCTCGAATTTGTTCCTGCGGACGATCATTTCGAAATCGAAATCAATAAAAGCGGGAAAATTTATTCCGTCAAGATTAATGATATGCCCATCCAATTGGAAACTCCTTATGGCGTATTTTACATCGACATGAGGAAAGGCGCGGAAATGCCGGAAAGAAATATTTTGGTTTCGATTAACAACCCCAAAGCTTTGTCTTGGATGTACGCGGGATCTTTATCCATTACAGAAACAGATGAAAATTCGACGCTGCTTAATATTTCAGGGGGAGGGGAACATCCTCAAAAATGTATCGATTTTATCGTAAAACTGATTGATGTTTACAATGATGAAACAACCGACGATAAAAACACCGTGGCAAGGAATACCTCAGGGTTCATCCTCGAACGTATCAAGGAAATTTCGGCTGAATTAGACGACGTGGAACAACAAGCGGAAAGTTTTCGTCAATCTCACCAGATTACGGATATTAATAGTGCGGCAAACTTGTATTTTCAACGTTCGGGTCAGAATGAACAAGACCGATTGCAACTGGAAACTCAATTAAACTTGATTTCTTTCGTCGAAACATTTGTTCTTAATCCTGACAACAAAAATAAACTTATCCCCAACTTATCGTTGGCCGATGTCAGCATAACCGGTCTTATCGGACGCTACAATGAAGTATTGCTCAACAGGGAACGATTGGTCAAAGCAACTTCGGAATCGAATCCGGCATTGATTCAAATGAATGAGCAGATCGAATCCATGCGTCAGGGGATTATCACGGCCATTTCAAATGTGAAACATACGGCGATGATTTCCAAACAAAATCTGGAACGTCAAAATGTCATCAACAATGCACGTGTTCAAACCGTGCCGGCATTGGATCGTCAATACAGCGAAATTACCCGTCAGCAAAAGGTAAAAGAAGATTTGTACATTTACCTGTTGAAAAAACGGGAAGAAACGGCATTGGCACAAGCCGCCATTTCTCCCAAAGCAAAAATCGTCACAGCTCCCGCTTTCGCCATGCAAACGGCTCCGAATACGAGTACCACTATGATGTATTCTCTTGTGGCCGGAATCTTGATTCCGATTATCCTGATCATTCTCAGAGATTTCTTCCGCACCAATCTCGAAAGCAGAGAAGACCTGACCAAATTGCTCAAAGCTCCGTTTATCGGCGAAATTTCCAAAAATGTCAATGACGATACCACTGTTATAGTGAAAAAGAATGTCAATTCTTCAATCGTAGAACTCTTCAGGGCGCTGAGAAACAGTTTGAATTTTATCATCGGAAAGTCTGAAAAGAAGGTGATTATGATCACTTCCACGTTGGCCGGAGAAGGGAAAACCTTTATCAGCATCAATTTGGCAATGAGTTATGCCTTGATGGATAATAAGAAAGTCATATTACTCGGATTAGATATCCGGAATCCTAAACTGGCCCAAAATTTGGGATTGAAAAAAACACCGGGTATTACGTCGTATTTATCGGGCGTAGAAGAAGATTACAGCGCATTAATCACGGGCACCACCTTTCATGAAAACTTGTTTTTGTTACAAGCCGGTTCGATTCCGCCCAATCCCAACGAATTGCTGGCATCCGAAAAGCTGGACGTCCTGATGGGACATCTTCGCCAAGAATACGACATCATCATTGTGGATACGGCTCCGGTGGGACTTGTTTCCGATACCTTCCTGTTAAACCGCATAGCGGATGTATTTATTTATGTGACTCGTGAAAATGTCACTCCAAAACAAACATTGGAATTTATCAACAATCTATATGAAGACAACAGGTTGAACAATATGTATGTTGTATTGAATGACACCGATTTAAAGAAGAAGAAATACGGATATGCCAAATACAAATACGGTTATAAATATCATTACGGATATCATTCCGATAAAAAATAAACCCGTACGGGAAATCCCGCTTCGCAAATAAATTTTGCAGTTTAAACCATATTTAAAATGCAATTCAGTCAATCAGCCAATCAAATTTTCACGGAATGCATCGAATATTATCATACCATGGATGATGTCGATGATTCCATTCAAAATCCGTATCCCGAAAAATCAATCGCTTATTACTTGTTTCTCAAAAATTGGATCGATACCGTCCAATGGCATCTGGAAGATATCATCCGGAATCCCGGGATTGATCCGGTCGAAGCTTTAAAAATCAAACGCAGAATCGATCAATCGAATCAGGACCGGACGAACTTGGTTGAATTAATCGACAGTTATTACCGGGATATTTACAAAGATGTTCCGGTACTCCCGGATGCAACGATTAATACGGAAAGCCCGGCATGGGCCGTCGACCGTTTGTCTATTTTGGCGTTGAAGATTTATCACATGCAACAAGAGGTGGACAGAAAAGATGCTTCTCCCGCTCACATCGAATCTTGTCGTCAAAAATTGTCGGTTTTGCTGGAACAACGGGAAGACCTGTCTTCTGCCATTGACCAATTGCTCGACGATATTCAACATGGACGCAAATACATGAAAGTATACAAGCAGATGAAAATGTATAACGATCCGGAATTAAACCCTGTATTATATGGTAAAAGCGAAAAATGAACATTTTGATTATTCGTTTGTCGGCCATCGGCGATGTTGCAATGACAGTTCCCGTGATCGACTCTGTTGCAAGAAAATATCCGCAAGTTAATTTTACGGTTCTTTCCCGTCCGTTTCTGCGTCCGCTTTTTTCAAAAATGCCCGGAAATGTCGTTTTTGAAGTCGCCGATCCGGAAAATGAATACAAGGGCATTGTCGGGATTTGGAAACTCTTTCTCCGGCTGAGAAAACGAAAAATTGATGCCGTTGCCGACCTTCATGACGTTTTAAGATCAAAAATGCTGCGCGGATTATTCTTTCTGACCGGCACCAAAACCATCCACATTGATAAAGGGCGACAAGAAAAAAAATCAATTACACGTAAACATAACAAACAAATTCATCCGTTAAAAAGTACTTTTATTCGTTATTCGGAAGTATTTTCCCGATTGGGGTTTCCGGCAGATATTAATTTTGTTTCGGTATTCGGCAAAGGCAATAAAGGAGATTTCGAAAATATAAAACCGGTTACGGGAGAAAAAAACATGACATGGATCGGCATAGCGCCGTTTGCCAAACACCAAGGGAAAATATACCCGCTCGAAAAAACGGAAGAAATCGTATCGTATTTGGCTTTCCGCGAAAATTGCCGATTGTTTTTCTTCGGAGGCGGAAATGAAGAACAAAAAATATTATCCGAATGGGAAATCAAATACCCCCGCTCCTTCTCGATCATCGGAAAAATTACGGGATTTGAACAGGAACTCACATTAATGAGCCATTTGGATGTGATGGTATCGATGGATTCGGCCAATATGCACTTGGCTTCACTGGTCGGTACGCCGGTTATTTCCGTATGGGGCGCCACACATCCGTATGCCGGATTTTACGGATGGAACCAATTGCCCGAAAATATTGTTCAAAGCGATTTATATTGCCGTCCGTGCTCCATTTACGGGAATATCCCTTGTTACCGGAACGATTACGCCTGTCTGGTGAAATTACCGGTAAAAGCGATTATCGATGTTATTGAAAAATACTTGAAATGATAGTCTGTACTAAAATATATCGGAATGTGACCCTGTATCAAGTAAAATCAAAATTGGTTATTTGGATTTGATAAATCGTTTCAACCAAGTTCTTAATTGTTTTGAAAAACTCTTTTACAGTTAATCGTTTAGAAGCATCCATATTTTATTTTGCTTCATTTTATTTTTTGTTTTTTGGAGTGTGAATAGTGGTTACTCTGCCTTTTGCAACATCTTCCAATGCTTCTTCCAACCCGGATTTTTTACGGGTTGCCAAACCAAGCGACTGTATGATTTCAATCATCTGTTTTGCCTGTTTATTGCGAATATCGTATTCTAATGTTATGGTTGCCATTATCCTTAATGCATTAAAGTTCTTTCACAAAGATACGAAATAATTACAGATAACCCAATACCCGATAATTTATTCCATGCAAATAGTTCCGCTGTCGCAAAATTCATATCTTTGCGTCGGTGGCAGATGACTAAATACTTACACGCGAATGAATATATTGCCTGATTATTCGGCTAATTGTAGTAATCCTAATTGACTTTTGATTAACTTTACTTATGTTTTTATCGTTAGAATTTATCCGGGATTATGAAGCGGGTCCGTTTTTGTTTCTGAACAAACAGCGGAGTCCGATTACCGATCAAATCATGTGGCTGGCCAGTAACCGCTTCATCTGGATTCCGTTATATATTTTTTTCCTGTGGATGATTTACCGGAAATATCCGAAAAATTTTTGGATGATGATTCTTGTTTGCGCTCTTCTTATTTTAGTGAATGATCAATTGTGCAATGCGTTTAAACACGGAATCGAAAGATTCCGCCCTACATACGATCCTGTCATCGGGCAATATGTTATGACAGTCAATGGTTATCGAGGCGGAAAATACGGATTTTATTCAGCACATGCAGCCTGTTCCTTTGCCGTTGCCATGTTTGTTTCCGTATTGCGAAAAGATGCGGGTACAGCTTTTATCCTTACGGCCTTTTTATATGCGGTTCTGGTTTCATACAGCCGGTTATATCTCGGAGTACACTATCCGAGCGATCTGATGGTCGGTGCCTTGATCGGAACATTTTCCGGATGGCTGTTTGCCGAATGGTACAAAAGGTTGTATGATTACGCGGGAAAGAGAAAAGGAAAACAGTAAAGAACTTTGGGGTTCTCCGGTTTTTACCTTTTTTATTTATACGATTGCTTTGCCGGTATAAAGGCAGAGATTCAGAATCAACCCCATCGAAACGGTGGTATGACTCATGTTGCTTCGTTGAAGGAAATATACCGAAAACAACCCTACCGGCAAACAAGCCGGCATATTCACCGTAAAAACACCGAAAGGAATGACAAATAAAATTAAGAGTTAAAATTAAACATTAAAAAATTCAAATTTGGTACAATCTCGTAAATTTATAAAATAAAATACTCATATTCAACTGTTTATAAAAAATTTGGGAATAATATTGAAAAGTCGTTTTGTTTATCCGGTAAATGCTTATCTTTGCCCGACATTTAAAAAAACAGATTGGTTCCATAAAAAGACTAAAAATATTTACAGAATAACTTGATAAACAAAACATTAGCATTTTCAAGTCGAATGCTGTAAATCGTAAAATCATTCCAATATTATGAATTTTCTGTCATTATTCGTACTGATTCCGGTATTGACCATGTTGGTGTTGCTTCCCTGCCGGAATATCAAACAAATACGTGCGGTAATGGTTGTCGGCGCTTCCATCTTGTTGGCAGGTGCGATTGCCTTGTTATGCCTGTTCATCTCCGAGCGGAATGCCGGTAATGCGGCTGAAATGCTTTTTACCGCAAATGCCGTTTGGTTTGCTCCTTTAAACATTCAATATGCGGTGGGTGTCGACGGAATTTCGGTCGCGATGCTTCTACTTTCGTCCATCATTGTTTTTACGGGTGTTTTCGCTTCTTGGAACATGCAGCCGCTCACCAAAGAATTTTTTCTGTGGTTTCTGTTGTTGTCGACAGGGGTTTTCGGCTTTTTCATTTCGGTGGATTTATTCACCATGTTTATGTTCTATGAAATCGCTCTTATTCCGATGTACTTGTTGATCGGCATTTGGGGTACGGGACGGAAAGAATATTCGGCCATGAAACTGACCTTGATGTTAATGGGCGGATCGGCATTTCTATTGGTCGGCATTTTGGGAATTTATTTCCATTCGGCGCCTGACGGCGGACAATTAACGATGAATATTCTGGAAATTTCCAAACATTATATTCCGGTGAATGCCCAAATGTGGTTATTTCCTGTCACATTCCTCGGATTCGGTGTATTGGGTGCTCTTTTCCCGTTTCACACTTGGTCTCCCGACGGTCATGCTTCGGCTCCCACAGCCGTATCGATGCTGCACGCCGGTGTTTTGATGAAGCTGGGGGGATACGGCTGTTTCCGCGTCGCCATTTATTTAATGCCTGAAGCGGCTCACGGATTGGGCTGGATCTTTGCTATCCTGACAACGATCAGTGTTTTGTACGGAGCATTCGGTGCGGTCGTGCAAAAAGATTTGAAATACATCAATGCTTATTCTTCCGTAAGCCATTGCGGATTGGTTTTGTTCGCCATTTTGTTTTTGACGCAAACCGCCATGACCGGCGCCGTGTTACAAATGTTGTCGCACGGATTGATGACGGCTCTTTTCTTTGCGCTCATCGGAATGATTTACGGACGTACACATACCCGCGACATTCGCGAAATGGGCGGATTGATGAAAGTGATGCCGTTCCTTTCGGTTTGTTACGTGCTTGCGGGTTTGGCCTCTTTGGGATTGCCCGGATTGAGCGGATTCGTTTCGGAAATGTCTATTTTCTTCGGGGCCTTCCAAAAAGGCGCCAGCATGTTTCGTCGCGCAATCACCATTACGGCTTGTGCTTCAATCGTGGTAACGGCTGTTTATATTTTGCGCGTTATCGGTAAAATTTTGTACGGCGGAATCCAAAACAAAGAACATTCCATGCTTTCCGATGCAACCTGGTATGAAAAAATCGCATTGGTCACACTCATTGTCTGTATCGCCGGAATAGGTATCGCACCGCTTTGGTTGAGCGACATGATCAGAGAAAGTTTTTTGGCATTTAAACGCGGAGTACTGTTTTTGTAATGATTAAAGAATAAAAGATGGATTTGAGTAATTTTTTATTGATGCGACAAGAAATATCGTTGATTGCGATATTTGTGGTTTTATTTATGTATGATCTGTTCGCATCGGATAATGCAAAAAGATATTTTCAACCGGTTGCATGTATTTTATTTGCAATACACACGTTGTACGGATTTTGCCCGACCATCCCCACAGGTTCCGCATTTGCCGGAATGTATGTGACGGACAGCATACACATTCTGGTCAAAAATATCCTGAATATCGGTGTACTGCTGACGTTCTTGCAATCAAGCGTTTGGTTGAAGTCGTCCGATACCCTTATCAGGCGCGGCGAATTTTTCATCATCACTTTATCTACGCTTTTCGGGATGTATTTGATGATTTCCGCGGGTCACTTCCTGATGTTCTACATCGGATTGGAAACCGCATCGATTCCGATGGCTACCCTTGTTGCTTTCGATAAATACAAACATCATTCGGCCGAAGCCGGAGCCAAATATATTCTGACCGCCGCCTTCTCTTCCGGAATCATGCTGTACGGAATTTCCATGTTGTACGGTGCAACCGGCGCTTTGTATTTTTCGGATATCGCCCCGATGTTGACAAGCGGAAACGCGATGATGTTATTGGGAATGGTATTTTTCCTTGCCGGTATGTTCTTCAAATTATCGTTGGTGCCGTTTCATTTATGGACCGCCGATGTTTATCAAGGAGCGCCCACTCCTGTCACCGCTTATTTGTCGGTGGTGTCGAAGGGTTCTGCGGCTTTTGTTTTAACCATCCTGATGTTTAAGGTTTTCTCTCACTTTGCCGTGGAATGGAAAGAAATCTTCAAATGGATCATTATCATTACTATTACGGTCGGGAACTTGTTTGCGGTCAGACAAAACAACCTGAAACGATTTTTGGCTTTTTCGTCCATATCTCAAGCCGGTTACATTGTTTTGGGTATTTTGGCAGGAACAGGATTGGGAATGGCCACGGTGGTTTTTTATATTGCGGCGTATCTTTTTTCCAATTTTGCCGCATTCGGCGTTATTTCGAGCATCGAAAGCAAAACGGGAAAAGTGGAAATATCCGATTACAACGGGCTGTATCAAACTAATCCCAAATTAAGCTTGGTGATGATGCTGTCGTTGTTCTCTTTAGGCGGTATTCCTTTCTTCGTCGGTTTTTTCAGTAAATTCTTCATTTTTTATGCCGCTGCCGAACAAGGGTATTACATCACGGTACTCTTGGCATTGCTGAACACAATCATCTCCCTTTATTATTATTTATTGATTATAAAGGCCATGTTCATCAATAAAAGCGATGCGCCGATCGAAGCGTTCAAAACCGACGGATATAATCGTTTGTCGTTGCTGATTTGTGTAACGGGTATTTTGGTGGTGGGACTGATCAGCCCGATCTTTAACCTGATCGAAAAGTTAAGTTTTGGTATGTAAAAAAGCGACACGGTAATTTGTGTTTCGCATCAGTGATGTTTTTGTTGTTTTCGGCGAGATTAGGGTAAAAACCTTTTTGAAACAACGCTCAACGGAGTTAAATGCACTTGTTGAAATGCTCTGAAAAAGCAAGGCATTGTCCTATTTGGCAAAAATACGCAATCCTCGTCCTGCAAAAGTAGTTGTTGAATCAGATGAAATGCACAGTTATGTCGGGCATAAAAAAACTACCGGTGGATTTGGATTGGTGTTGATAGAGAAGCCTGCGAATACATTGATTTCGTTGTTGGGGACAGAAACAAAAACAGGTTTAAAGTTGTGGAGCAGAATAGAATGTCAAGCTGAAGGCATTGTGGCAACAGACTGTCGGAAATCACATAATGAAATGATTTCTGCAGAAAAATTACTGCAAACCAAAGCGGAAACTTATACCGTAGAAAGTTACAATGGTCAAATAAGGCATTCCCCGGTTCGTTTTAGAAGAAAGACAACGTGTTATTCAAAGAGTGGAAAATGACGATTTATTCTCTGAGATTATTAATGGCTAAAAGAAATAGATTAAATGATTATCGGATGTTGTACCTATCCATCCCCAAGTGGGATGTAAAAAAGTAATATTCGTTTTTTTGAAAAATCCGTTCTAAAAAATGTTGTTTTCCGTCCCGTCAGGGAC
>JGI24699J35502_11134227_pt1 | contig 76542 bp, 67 predicted proteins | sample TergutMp193P4_FD_35502 | JGI IMG/M metagenome (IMG submission 35502)
TCTTGAATAAGGGCAGCGCCTATTCCTGTAATAAAATAATAAATCAAATAACGTTTTTTTCCCCAGACATATTCCAAGGTTGAACCGAACATGAATACAGCGAACATATTAAAAAACAGGTGAGAAAAACTGCCGTGCATAAACATGTAAGTGATCAGTTGCACCGGATTGAAATTGCCTGACGCGAAAAAATGAAGTCCCAGATATCGATTCAGATCAATGCCGAATCTTTCAGCGACACTTGTCGCCAGCAAAAGTAAGACGTTTATGATGATGATATTTTTTGTGACAGGCGGAATGCTGCTTAAAAAGCCCGATTTATTTTGATACATGTTACTGGTTCGGCTGTGATAAAAATAAATGCAAATTTATGCAAATATTACGTTCCGGTAATGATAAAAAGTGAAAAAAGAGTCAAGACGTCCGTCTTATTCTTTTCGGGTGGTTTTCAGCGCTGACCATAAAGCCTCCCAATTGTCGCAGAATGACGGCATGTCGGCAAATAACAGATCGGCTCCTGCATCAAACAGTACCCGGTCGTTTAACGGACCGGTATTTACCGCTACGGTGAAAATGCCGGCTCGATGCGCCGATTCCACTCCTAACGGGGCGTTTTCCACCACAATGGCTTCTTCGGGTTTGAATCTGCCTTTTTGCAGCGCTTTTAAATAAGGTTCGGGATGAGGTTTTCCGTGTATCACATCGTCGGCCGTAATCATCAGTTCGCGTTTGAATGTGTCGGGAAAATGCATGTTCAGCCGGTCCAACAAACTTTTTTGCCCGGAGCCTGTTACGAGCATGGGTTGCAATCCGGCGGCTTTCACTTTTTTTAAGAGTTCGACAATGCCCGGCATGACTTCGGCTTGGGGGCAATCGTTGAAACAGGCTGATTTGATGCCATAGATTTTGGCGGCTTCTTCTTTGGTCACACTCCGACCGAAAGCCCTTTGAAATGCGATGTTTATGGTGCCTTCGCCGGTACGGCCTTCGTGTAAATAGGCTTCTTCGGCCGAAAACGGTACGCCGAGTCCGCTCATGGTTTTAACCCATGCCGCAGCATGATTCGACATGGAATCATATAAAACGCCGTCCATGTCGAACAATACCGCTTTCAAATCAACGGCATGGAAGGGTTTGTCTTTCAAATAATTTTTAATCGCGTTTGAAATCATATTGTTGAATATCGGATAGGACAAAAATTCAGGTATGCAGAATATCATGTAATTTAAGTATATCCAAAACCGTAATTTCTTTCCGTTTGTATTCGATGATGCCCGCTCCTCTCAGTTCGTTGATCGTTTTCAGTAACGAAGGGCGGGCAACACCGAAGAAGTCGGCCAAATCTTGCTGACTGCTTTTGATGCAAATGTCGAATGAACCTTTTTCAGTGAAACTCAAGATGAAAAACGCCAGGTTTTTCTTTAAATCCGTCCCCGACAAGGACAATATTTTATCAAGTAAAGATTGGGTCTTATTGGATATGATGTTCAGAAAATTGAGCAGAAACAACGGCTCGCTTTGCAACAGAAAAAACACTTGCGACTTATCGATCGACATCGTCGAAACAGCTTCCGAAGCTTTGATCGTAACAGGATACCGCGTCTCCTTTCCGAAAAGGAAAGAAGGATACAATACGGTTTGTTTTTTTATTTTTTCGTAAATGGATAATTTTCCCGACTTGTCGACCGTTTCACAAACAACACTTCCTTTCAGGAGGAAAATAAGGCGGGTGCATTCTTCTCCTTTTCGGGTGATCAATTCATCTTTGTGATACTTTTCGAAATGCAAATTGATTTTTTCCAGAACATTTACCAATTTCAATCGTTCTATCCCTTGAAACATCGGTAAAGATAATATGACATCATATATTGTTTTCATACGGAAATAATTTTTTGTCACGTATGGAACCCGCAGTCATTTCCATTCTCTCAGGCAACCGTCAGTTCGTGCGGGTTTCATACGCGGAATCTGCTTTCAATTTAACAATTCAAAAGTAAGAAGAATCTTTTAATTTTTAACGTTTGAAATACCTTTTTTAAAATTTATAAGTGATTCCTACCCCGAACAGTTGCTTCACCTGCAATCGCGACCGGTATCTTATCTCCCCGTTGTCGTCATACGGCAATTTCGTATCGTCGTCATATACCATTTGAAGGCCTAAATTGGCTGAGATATAATCGTTTACTTTCATTAATATATTTAAAGTATAATCGATGTCCACATTTTTAGGCTTGTCCAGATAGTTGGAAAACAATTTCAGACTGTTTTCCGCCGAAATGTTTTTCCAGATTTCCTTTTTATAATATAACTCGAAATAGGCGCCCAATTCGTATTTGAATTTACTGCCCGGATCGACGCCGAATGCTCCTTGTTGCGAGAGGGTGTCGTTTGATACAAAAGTCATGCGGGAAGCCAGCGGCGATAAATTCATTTTGAAATTATCGGATTCTTTGTAAGCTATACCCGGCCCGAATCCGAGATAAGCCGGCGCAAAGAAACCGGAAATTAACGGTTCTCCGGGTAAGGTATAATCATATCCGTTCGAAAATTGGGTTTGGAAGTTCAAGAAAAACGTGTACATCCATTTTTTCGAATACTCTTTCCCGAGCAAGGAATTGAGAATCAGACGGTCGTCGCTTTTTCGCCAACCGACGTCCGATTGTTTCGTCAACCCGTATCCGATAATAAATTTATTGTCCCAATTCCAAGTGTCTTTTTTGTAATTAAAATCATAATTCAATCCCAAAGTACCGCCGAAAGAATTGATTCCTCCCGCCGCCCAGCTCGAAAAGGCTGTCTGATTCAGCAAAAGGGTGTTTTCTCCTTTGATCGTCCAGTGTTTGACGCTGTCGGATTGCGCACGTAATGTCCCGATCGACGAACCGATCAACAACATCATTCCGAATAATCTGATTTTTGAATTCATTTTTGTTCTTTTTTGTTTATTTTTATTTGAATTGAGAAAAAAGAATCTAATATCCATTATATTTCAAACGCGGAGATGCAAAGGCACAAACTCACAAAGAATTTAAATTTCCCGTCTTTGCGACTCGGCGTTTAAAATATAAACCGGTTTTTGCGGCCTGCTTAATGAGTCGAAATAGGGGTTACGTCATGATTTTTATCATTTACATTTAGCGGACGAATATATGAATTTTTATTGTATTTTGCTTAAAAAGGATGTTTTTTCGGGAAAATTTTAAATAGATATGTTAAAAATTCTTTTTGCCGGACGTATTGTCTGCAACCGGTCCGCAAATTTCGTTGTAATCGGGAATGTCCCGTAAAAAGCAATAGGTTTTGTCGTGATAATTCATCCGGCAGCAGTAATGGATGATGCCGTTGCTGACGATGAGATAGGGAACTTGCATCACTTGATTGTACAACGAAATCTGGTCAAAAACGTCTTGTCCGATCGTGATTTCGGGTGCTTTGTATTCGATGATGACCAACGGCTTTCCCGTTTTGTCGTAAACAACGGTGTCGCATCGTTTTTTCAATCCGTTCAACGTCAACGAAATTTCATTTCCGGTACGTCCTCGGGGATAATTTTTCAGCGTAAACAAAAAATTGACAAAGTGCTGCCTCACCCACTCTTCGGGAGTGAGCGCGACATACTTTTTCCGCAATCGGTCGAGGATGTATGTTTTTCCCGATTCTTGACGAACGGACGGAGTATAAGCCGGTAAATTTAACGGTTGCATATTCTTTTTCCGGTTACAAAAATAAGGATATATCGTTTGATTATCAAACCCAAAGCAAATCCGCCATGATGCCGTCTGAAACAAACAAGCCCTTTCGGGTCAGTTTCAGGGTATCGTCGTTGTAGGTCAGCAGGTTTCCGGACAAATATTTGCGGGCTTGTTCGAGGCAGTACTTTTCTTTTTCAACTCCGAATTCGGATTTGATTTTTTCGGCGGAAATTCCCCATACGGTTCGTAAAGACGTGATAATGTAATCGTTGTATGCCGTATTCCGGTCGATCGGCTCTGATGTGGCTGGTAATTTTCCCGTAAAAATACTTCGAATATATTGTTCCGTATCGGAAACGTTGTAATCCCGGCTTGTTTTCCGGTACGAATGGGCCGATGCGCCGATTCCCAGATAATCGATGTTTTTCCAATAGGATGAATTATGCCGGGAAATGTAGCCGGGCTTGGCAAAATTAGAGATTTCGTAGTGGATGAATCCGTTTGAAGTCAGCCGGTCGATCAGCAGATCAAACATTTTAATGCTGGTATCCTCTTCCGCAGGAGTAATTTTTCCGCTTTCCAGCTTTTGGTAAAGAGGAGTCCCGATTTCGTAAATCAGGTGATAGGAAGAAATGTGTTGAATATTTAATTGAACGGCGCGATCGAGTGTTTTTTCCCAAGCCTCGACAGTCTGCCCCGGCAATCCGTACATCAAATCGATGCTGATATTGCCGAACCCGGCTTGCCGACAGTTTTCCACCGCTTTTACGGCTTTGTCGGCCGTATGCCGGCGGTTTAAAAATTGCAATTCGCCGTCGTCGAAACTTTGTATTCCGATGCTGACCCGATTAACCGGCAAAGTTTTCAGTCCGGCGACATATTCCGGCGTCAGGTCGTCGGGATTGGCTTCCAAAGTTATTTCAGGATCCGGAATAACCGGAAACAAGCCATAAATTTCGGAGAGGATCCGGTTCAGATCGGCCGCGACAAGCAGACCGGGCGTACCGCCGCCGAAATAGATTGTTTCGACCGGTTCATTCCGCAAATAACCCCTCCGAAGCCGGAGTTCAAGACACAACGCCTTCACATAGTCCGAAACCGGACGCCTGTCGGTCTGCGAATAAAAATCACAATAAGCGCATTTCGATTTGCAAAAAGGAATATGAATATAAATACCTGCCAATACCGGAGTTGTATGCCGTGTTACATTCCCACCCTCCAATATTTCGCCGTGATGTCGAAGATGGTGGCGTAAATTTCTTTATCGATTTCGGTCAATGTTTTTCCGCGACGGTTCATGACGGTTTCGGCCATGGCATAGAACTGTTTCAGTTCGTGCGACGAAAATCCGGCGACGCTGCCTTTGGCGAAAGAGGGAATGAATGTTTTCGGAAAGTTCGATCCGAAAAAGTTGACGGCGATACCCATCACGGTCGCAGTATTCAGCATCGAGTTAATGCCGATTTTGGAATGATCGCCCATGATTAACCCGCAAAATTGCAAACCGGTTTTGACGAAACGTTCTTCGGCATAATTCCATATTTTGATTTCGGAATAATCGTTTTTCAGGTTGGACGCGGTAGTTCCCGCACCGAGGTTGCACCATTCGCCGATGACGGCGTTTCCCAAAAATCCGTCGTGCGCTTTGTTCGAATAACCGAGCATGACCACGTTGTTTAATTCGCCTCCGACTTTACAATACGGGCCTAAAGTCGTTGCTCCGTATATTTTGCTTCCCATGTTTACCACCGCATGTTCGCAGGCGGCAAAAGGAGCGCGGATGCAGGATCCTTCCATGATTTGAACGTCTTTCCCGATGTAAACGGGGCCGTTTTGGACGTTCAACACGGCGCATTCGAGGTGTGCTTTGTGTTCGACGAATACGGCCGGCAATCCGTCGGGACGAACCGGGTTGCCTACGATGGTCACCGTCGGAGAGAGCGTTTGGCTTTGTTTTCCGGCAACCAGCAGCTTATAATCATCATTCAACGCTTTTTCGTTGTTCAAAAAAATATCGTACAGGTAGCGGATTTGAACCGGCGCACAGGCCGATTCTTTGATGCTCAGGTCTTCCACGCGGGCAAAATCGCTTTTTTTTCCGCGCAAAGCGATCAATTCTCCCGAAGCGAAAAGACATTCTCCGTAATTCAACGATTGAATTTCCCCGGCCAGCGATTGATTGCCGCAAACATTTCCCGCAATGAAAACAGTATCGTCCGTTTCAAACGCCGGATATTTTCTCCGTAAATATTCTTCCGTCCAAAAAGAGATTTTCGCTTCGGGAAAAAGTTTTTCCCATTTTTCGCGAAGAGTCAAAATGCCGACTCTCAGTTCGGCTGTCGGTCGCGTAAAGGTCAGCGGCAACAGATTTTTCCTGTATTTTCCGTCAAATAGGATGATGTTCATGATGTCGGGATTTAAACGGATACAAAGATGCAATTATTTTTCGGATTTTACGGAGTTTACCCGCCTCCATTTGACCGGTCGTTTCAGGTTACCGGCAACCGTTCATTTGACATTCCCGGAAAAGCGGACAAAAAAGCCCTGACTTGTTTCCAATCAGGGCTTTCTCGTCAATCTTTCCGAAAACAAGGTTATTTCTTCTTGTTTTCCATGTGTTTTTGATAACGGCTCATAAACTTATCTACGCGACCTGCGGAGTCCACAAGTTTTTGTTTTCCCGTATAGAACGGATGCGATGAACTCGAAATTTCAAGTTTTACGATCGGATACGTCACCCCGTCGATTTCTACGGTTTCTCTGGTGTTGATGGTTGAACGGGAAATGAAGGTATCTCCGTTAGACATGTCTTTGAATGCTACCGGACGGTAATTTTCCGGATGTAGTCCTTTTTTCATTATAATGGGATTTTTTATTTGTTCGCTGATTTTTTCGGCTTGCAAATTTACAGACTTAAATTGAAATAAAAAAATACTTGTTTTCTTTTTTTTCAAACCGGAATCGGTTAGTTTTGTACAAATTATGAAATTAACGGAATGAAAATCATGGAAAAGAAGTATGTCATCGGTGTTGACATCGGAGGTACGGGAACGAGTTTCGCGATTGTCGACCGGGAAGGGAATCTGATTTGCAAGGGGAATAAAGATGTGATTAAAACGCAAGCGTATCCCACGCCCGAGGAATTTACGGAGGTCCTGTGCCGGGAACTCAAAAATCTGATTTTCGGTTGTTCATCTAAAATAGAAGAAATCCGGGGAATCGGGGTCGGCGCTCCGAATGCCAATTATTATACAGGGACGATCGAATATTCCGCCAATTTACCGTGGAGAAGCGTTGTCGAAATACGGAAAATGATTTCGGATAAAATCGGCATTCCCGTCGCCATCACCAACGATGCCAATGCAGCGGCTATCGGCGAAATGACATATGGCGTGGCCAAAGGTCTGAAACATTTCATCATGATTACGTTGGGAACCGGCGTCGGCAGCGGAATCGTGATCGACGGGAAAATGGTTTACGGTCACGACGGTTTTGCCGGTGAATTGGGACACACTCGTTCGGGCAGGCATGAAGGACGCGCATGCGGCTGCGGAAAAGTCGATTGTCTGGAAACATACACCTCGGCGAAAGGAGTGGCCCGTTCAGCCGTCAAAATGCTGGAAATATATCCCGATGTGCCGAGTATCATGCGGAATATTCCTCCGGATCAATTGGAATCAAAACATGTTTCGGAAGCCGCCGAAAAGGGGGAGAAACTTGCCGTTCAAATTTACGAGGAAACAGGGAAAATCTTAGGAGAATCGTTTGCCGATTTCGTCACGTTTTCCAGTCCCGAAGCGATCGTTTTGTTCGGTGGATTGACCAAGGCAAAAGGATTGCTTTTGAATCCGATCAAAGAACACATGGAAAAAAATCTGCTCCATATTTTCAAAAACAAAGTAAAAATCCTCGTCTCTCATTTGGATGAAACGGATGCCGCTGTATTGGGCGCAAGTGCATTGGGTTGGGAAGCTTGATTTAAACTTTCAGTTAAAAGTTAAGAGTGAGGTCAAAAGTCACTACTATTACGTCAACGATAAGATACTGTATTTAAATATTTTTTAACGCTAAGACGCTAAGTTTTATTCTTCTTCGTGGTTTTGTGCCTTTGCGTTTAAAATATTTAAATACAATATCTAATCATAGACACAACCCGACAAGAAAATCCGTAACAAAAACTCAACAAAAAACTTAACAAAATTTAACCTGATAAATCATCCGAAATCCGAAAAAGAAGATAGCTTTGCATACGAAGGGATTCCATAATTTAACCGGAAACACCGAGCCGGAAGGCCCCAGAGTAATGCGGTAAAATCCACAGGAATTTCCCTGTTTTTTTGCGACAACGGTTCCCGATGCGGAATCAAAAATCATTTAATCATTCCTTAATTCTTAACCGACATGAATAAATATCTTCTCTTTCCGGCTTTCCTGTTAAGTTCTCTTTCCGTTTTTTCCCAACACAGCTTAACGGACAAATACAACATGATGCGCGCGGGCGACGAAATCGTCGTAACGGAATGTCCGTAATTAAAAAACAAACACATGAAAAAAATACAATACATACCATCATTAATGATGTTGTGGATATATCCTGTATTTGTATATTCACAGAATCCCGGAGATATCATGGAACTGTCCTCGACACCGTCCGGAGGGGAAATCAAGGCCTGTCATTCCGTTATATTAAAACCGGGCTTCAGCTTTACGGCAACTTCCGGGCAAAGTCTGCTGTTGACAGTCGATCCGGGTGTCTGCAGCGCTTACGTGCAGAAAGACATATCATTGTCATCGTCCCGAAATTACATTGTCCGGGTAACGCCTCTGGACGAAACAGACCGTGTAAATATCACGGGTAACGGTATTGAGACGGCCCGTAATGTACGGTCAGAGATAAGCATTCAATATTTCGACGGGTTGGGACGTCCCGTTGAGCTGGTACAGGCAGGCGTCACCCCTCTGCTTCATGACCTGGTCACCTGTCAGGAATACGACGCTTTCGGACGGGAAAGCAAAACCTACCTTCCCGTTCCCGCGGCGGGCAACAACGGCGGTTATCTGTCTTCGTTTCCCCAAGTCTCGTATTACGGGGATGACAATCCGTATGCCGAAACGGGTTACGAACCCTCCCCGCTGAACCGTATAACAAGTCAGTACGGGCCCGGTACGGCATGGCGTGCGGACGGCGGACATCCCGTGAAAACGGAATACCTGACCAATACCGCTTCGGGCGTTCAATCCTGTGCATGTTATTTCGTGACTTCCGACGGAAAACTGTCCAAAAACGGCAATTATTCACCCGGTCAATTGTACGTGACCGGGACAACGGACGAAGACGGCAACGATACCTACGAATTCAAAGACAAGCTCGGCCGGGTTGTGCTGACCCGGATGACCGATAAAACACAATCGGGCGACAACAACCGCCTTCACGACACGTATTATGTGTACGACGATTTCGGGAACAAACGGTTTGTGCTGCCTCCGTCGGCATCCGATGCATTGACGGCAGATAAGACGTGGGGTACGGACGACTATATTTTGGGGCTTTACGCCTATGCCTATAAATACGACGACCGGATGCGCTGCACCGAAAAGAAACTGCCGGGCTGTGACCCCGTATATTTCGTATATGACAAAGCCGACCGGCTGATCCTGACCCAGGACGGAAACCAACGGCTCAAATCGGAATGGTCGTTCAACAAATACGACGCTTTCGGTCGGGTGATCTTATCGGGAATTTATGCCTCAACAACAAGTCACGCAGACCTGCAGACACAATTCAAATCAATTGTGGTGAAAGAAGAAGCCGGCACCGGAAATTACGGTTACACATGGAATACACCGCCGACGGTAACGCCGGACAAAGTGCTGACGGTGAATTATTACGACGATTACGAGTTTTTGCTGAACCGGGATCCCGTTTTCAGACAGAATTTAGATTACGAAACGAAAGCGGGCTACGGGGAGAAATACGTCAACGCACAATATCCGTCGTGTCCGGCCAAAGGATTGTTGGTCGGCACACGGGTGAAAATGCTTGACGGCAGCGGCAGGGAAATCGTCACGGCGATGTATTACGACGGCAAAGGCCGGCCGGTGCAGACCAAATCGGTCAATCATCTGGGGGGAGTCGACAAGGAATACGTCAGCTACGATTTTGTCGGCAATCCGACGGAGCGGTTGCTCGTTCACGGCAGGGGGAACATCACCGAACAATACCGTTACGAATACGATCACGCCGGACGCCTGACCAAGACTTGGCATAAAATCGACAATCAAAACGAGGTGCTGATGTCGGAGCAGGCGTATGACGATTTGGGACGGTTAAGCTCCAAGAAACTGCACAACGGCACGGAGACGGTCAATTACGCTTACAACATCCGCGATTGGCTGAAAAGCATCAACAGTCCGCGCTTCGCGGAGTCGTTGTATTATCAGGATGCCCCGTCGGGAACAACCGCCCGGTACAACGGGAATATCTCGGCGGTGACATGGAAGGTGGACCGGGAACCGTTTTACCGCACCTACAAGTTTTCGTATGACGGACTGGACCTGTTGACGGATTCATACTACGGGGAAGGAAGCTCCCCGTCCGCCGTTACGGACAATAATCTTTTCGACGAATCTTTCCGGTACGACAAACAGGGGAACGTGACGTTTCTGTACCGGAACTCGGTGCCCGTTTCGGGGATGAGAAATCAGGGAGCGGTATCCGTCAATTCCTTGAGTTACACCTATTCGGGCAACCGTGTTCAAAGCATCCGCGACACCGGATCGGGCGGTTTGACGCTTTACGGTTCCCAGGCGTTTTTGGACGGCGATACCCGGGATGCGGAATACCTGTACGATAAAAACGGGAACATGACGACAGATTATAATAAAGGCATTGCCAAAATCAATTATAATGTATTGAATCTGCCGGAAGTCATGCAGTTCAAACAGGGACACGGCATCAATTACGGTTACGACGCCTCGGGAACAAAACGGGTGGTTGACACCTATACGGCCAAAGAAGGGGTAACGGTACCGATGGGAACGACAGCGAGCGTCAGTGTGCTGTATCATTCGGGGTTGGATTATTGCGGCAACGCGGTGTATTTCGGATCGGGTACGGGCGTTTCGCGTCTTTACACTCCCGAAGGCTATATCAACCGGCAATACGGGGTGACGGGTGATTGGGTTTATTACTACACGCTGAAAGATCATTTGGGCAGTGTACGGTACGAATTCAAAGGCGACGGCACAAACGTGGGTTACACACATTATTACCCGTCGGGTATCGAATTTACCGATCCGGGCACAAACTCGCAAACGCTGCAAAGCAAAGAGCGGTATAACGGAAAAGAATTTCAAAGTGATTTCGGGCTGAATATGCTGGATTATTGGAAACGGAATTTGGATGCTTCGCGTTTTCAATTTACTACTATGGATCCGTTGGCAGAAAAGTATCCGTGGATAAGTCCTTATGCCTATTGTGCAAATAATCCGGTAAATGCGGTGGATTTAAGAGGGGATAGCATTACATATGCTATTAATTCCACCATAACTAATCCTGATGGCACTACAAGTTTCAATAGTGAGAGATATTATTATGGACAGGATGCAAATGGAAATTATGGTTTTATCGGGGCTGATGGACAAATATATTCAGGCAGTAATGCGTATCTAAACAGTTTAACTACTGCAGTGAATGATTTGCGTACAGGAGGAAATGTCGGAAATTCCTTAGTCGGTGAGTTGATGAATTCAACTAATACCGTACAAATCGTACAGGGAAGAAATAATATTGCTGACCCTAACGGAGCTTTTATAAAATGGAATTCTAATTCCATTAATGGTAGTGTTAACGAAATAGGATCCTTATCTCGTCCTGCTTATATAGGATTAGGACATGAAATGGCTCATATTCAGGATATTTGGAACGGTACTTTTGATAATAGTACTTGGGCTATTGTTACTGACATAAATGGCAATTCTGTAAATATTCCTAATTCAGAAAAATATGCAACACATATAGAAAATCAATTAAGGGCAGAGAACGGCATTTCCTTAAGAACACATTATACTTACGGTACAATTAACGGCAAAAATATTGGCGATGAAAGAACAAGAATTATAAATGGAAACGTAAGTTTATTTTACACTCAGTCTAATGGTTCCGTAAAAGGTATTTTATTATTATCAACCCCATTTATATATAATAGGAGGAGATAATAATGAAAATGCGATTGTTGATTTCAGTTATTATATTGGGAGAGTTTGTGATTTCTTGTGGAAGTTATAACAAGCGTATGATTAGTCTGTCAGATGATATCTTTAATTGTCCTATGTCAGCAAGTGATTATAATTCATTTCGTCTTTATATTCAACCTGTCAATTGGTATAAAGAATTAAAATTTTCCACAAAAAATGATACCATTTTTTTATTGGAATACCCTGGTATAGAAGGTGATTATTATTTTTCATTTTGGAATAAAAAAGATACACTGTCTTATTTTGAAGATAATGGACGATATAAATTTGCTCATAATAAAATGATATTTACAAAATACATGATGAAATTAGTATCGGAATGGAATATTCTTGAAATTAGAGAAGAAGAAAAAAATCATTCAACTTTATTACTAGGTTATATATATGCAACAAGAATTATTATTAAGAATGGAAAACATAAAATTGATTGTATCCATTTTAAGGATTTTTTCGACTTGAAACGAGATGGTATGGATTTGGTAATATGGTAATGTTTCAAAGTTAGTGATGGGATAAAAAGCAGGGGGTAATGTCTTCCCAAATTGAAATGAGATTAACGCCCGGCGATTATATTTCAAAGAAAAATGACAAATATGTTTACAACTATTACTACAAAGATTATTCGGGAAACATTCGTGCGGTAGTGTAGTGGACGAAAACAATGCTTTATCGGAAACAACGGACTATTATCCTTTCGGAATGCCTTATGCAAAAATGGGAAATACAGCTTCGGTACAACCGGACAAATACAACGGCTTGGAATTGGATATGATGCACGGATTGAATTGGTACGATAATTCGGCACGTTGGTACGATCCCGCACTCGGCCGGTTCACCGGGCCTGACCCGTTGGCGAAAAACACTCCCTGGATAAGCCCGTATGCGTGGTGTGGAAATAATCCGGTCAGATGGGTTGATTTGGAGAGAAGATGGTTCGGGCCTCTACCATCGGCGGTTCCGATGCCTCCCGTAACAACTCCGATTCCGGCAGCACCGCCGATTTCTACCAATCCTCCGCCTCTGCCGTCGTTGAGTGAAGTGGGGAATGCCATCGGAACTTTTATTGACAATAAAATTTCGCAGGTTAAATTTGTCGCGACATTGATTGAGTTGACAATGGATGTTGCCGTAAATAAAATTAAGGATAACACGGAAAGTGGAAATACGAAAGATGATTTAAAAGGCAAAAATCAATCTGAAAATGAAACAAATAAAAAAGTAAATCCTAAAAAAGAAGCGAGAGAAAAGGCAAAAGAAGAAAGAGATAATCAAAAAGCATCTGAAAAACGAGCAAAAGATTTAGAAAAAGATTTAGAAAAAGCAAAAGGTCCTGATGCAAGAAGAGAAGCTCATGATGCTAAAGAAAAAGGAAGTGGAGATAGAACTCTAAAACAATTATTAGAAGATTATAATCCTGATAACTATTAAAAAAATAATTATGAATAATTTTGAAGAAGATTTGAAAGACGCAATCGCGTGTAATGATATTGATTTCCTTAAAAAAAATAGAGATCAATATGACATTAATCATCGCTTTGCAGATGAAGACAATGATTCTTTGCTGTTATATGCTATTAGTGATAAAGGGAGTGAAGCATACAAATTTTTTCTTGACAACGGAGCTGATACAACTTTAGTCAATAATGAAGGAGAAGGAATACTTCATGCTATTGTGTATTCCGGTATTCCGGAAAGGCTTTTAGAATTTATTAAAACTCATACTTTCGACATTAATGCACGTACCAATGATGGTGCTACGCCATTATTGTTAGCTATATCTTTAGAACGATTAGAAATGGCAAAACTTTTAATTGAAAATAGGGCAGATGTTAACATTGGGGATGAAAATGACATAACTCCATTGCATTTAGCTGTTCAAACCGGCGACTTTAACTTGGTTGTTTCTTTAGTAGAAAAAGGAGCTAATTTGCATATAAAAACTCAAAAAGGAAATTATCCGTTGGCATTAGCGATCAATGGAGATCATGATAAAATTGTTAGATACCTTTTTGAAAAAATTTATTTGGGCTGCAAATAACACCCTGCAAATAACGCCGAAAAAACAAACCAAAAGGTACGAATATCTGCTACGGCGGACATGTTGTCCGTCCGTGAGCTTATTCAAAAGGACATGCTGTCCGTCAGACAAAAGTCATATCACTGAAAATAAAAAATGTTTTTTATTGACATTATGTTTCTCTTATTATCCCGAAATCCCGGAATCGGAGTAAAAGTCGGACTGCAAGTCCTTTTGAACAAACAAAGGACAGACAACATGTCTGCCTTTCGCTATCGCGCGATTGCATCACGTGGTGATACAAATAAAAAGAAAGAGTTCTTTGAAAAAGATAATTATAATAGAAGAAGGATAGTTTTAACAATACCACGCGATACAATCACGCGGCAGCGAAAAGGGATGTCACAAACATCGGTAACACGCATTACTATCCCTCCGGAGTGGAGTTCACCGATCTGGAGGGATCGGGAAAGCAGTTGGTCGACAGGAGACGCTTCAACGACAAAGAGCTCCAAAGCGATTTCGGGCTGAACTGGTATGATTTTGTGGCGCGCGGTTATGATCCGGCCGTGGTAAGACCTTGGCAAATAGACCCGTTGGCGGAAAAACGTCCGTGGGAGTCCCCGTATTTGTGGTGCGGCGGAAATCCGATGAATGCAATTGATCCGGACGGAAGGGATTATTGGAGTACGAATAACCCCGAATTGATACGGCAGTTTATAAATTCCGTCGGCCGTAATGCACAATATTATGATTTTTCGGGTTGGAATCATGCCACGGATGCCCAATTTACGGCAAATCTGACTTATAACGACAACACAGGAAAATTCTATACGAGTTATACAACCATTGAAAGCGGGGAAGTAACAGCCGTCAGCAAATCTTTTGATGCCAATCTGAAGCCTGTATCGTTAACGGGACAAGGTTATCCGGGAGCATTTGTGTATAACTATGCAGGAGGAATGGGCGGACTGTACGGTATCGGTTATGATGCAGCACAATTCTTGGATGCGTCTTCTCTGGTTTCAAATCTCGCAGGATTTGACCCTCATTATTACGGTGATTGGAATGTTGATGCTTCGGGACGTATAACGGGATTGAATGCATTCCAGCTCGCAAAAAAAAGTAATGGCAAGAGTTTATCCAGGTTATTCATCAAAGGTTTTGGAGAAGTTGATAAAAGCTTATTTCATGATGTGATAAAAAAGATATTTTAACAGCTGCAGGAGGAAAAGGATTATTATCTAAAATAGTAGGGGGCAATCCAGATATTACTATTGTTAATGGCAAAATAGTATTACAAGGAACTGGAGGTGGTTTTAGAGGAAAAACTTACAATACGGGTTTGAATGCGAACGACTTCTTAAAATAAAATGGAGATGAGTAATTTAGAAGACATACTAAAAATAAGATGAAATGTATTATTATAGCTTAAGAATAGATGCTTTTACTGATGATAAAATAATTGCCATTAATAATATTTTAGAAGTAAAATCAAATTTTTCACCCACAGCCGGCTGGGGTTTAGAAGTTAAGGAAGGTGAAAGTGATGCTGAATTTTTCTTTATCGATTATTTTCTTTCGCTTTTAAGAGGAAAATACGAGAAACTTGAAAAAATCGGGGTGACTCGGGACAGTATCTCTATTTGGATGCTTTATGAATATGAAGGTCAGTGTAATATGGAATTTTTACCCGAAGATATGTATAATTTGGGGAAGGAAGGCATTGTGCTTTGTGTTTCCTGCTGGGAAAAATAATTTTTTTAAGATACTTTAAAACAAAAATGGTTCCGAATATGGAGATATTTGTTGAGCGTAGCGTATTTATGACAAGCTACGCGAGTTCGGAAAAACCCTCCCTGCAGTGTATTACACGTTGAAAGATCATTTGGGCAGTGTCCAAAATGGTTGGAACAAATCCGGATGTAACTGTTATAAATGGAAAGATAGTGTTGCAAGGGACGAAAGATAGTCCATTTAAGGGTAAGACGTATAATACAGGATTAAATGCAAATGATTTTCTGAAATAGAATGATATGTTATATTATAGTTTGCAAATCGATACTTCTATAGACAAGTATGATATGATAAATGGAATTTTAGGTGTAAAATCCAATTCTCCCCATGCAGGTTGGGAATTTGGGATTGAGCAAAAAGACGATGATGAATATATACATTTTATTGATTATTTTCTATCCATATTAAAAGACAAATATGAGCAACTTGAAGTAATTGGGGTAACCAGAAATGATATATCCGTTTGGATGCTTTATGAATATGAAGGACAATGTAACATGGAATTTTCATCCGAAGATATGTATAATTTAGGGAAAGAAGGCATTGTGCTTTGTGTTTCCTGCTGGGAAAAATAATTTTTTTAAGATACTTTTAAACAAAAATGATTCCGAATATGGAGATATTTGTTGAGCGTAGCGTATTTATGACAAGCTACACGAGTTCGGAAAAACCCTCCCTGCAGTGTATTATACACTGAAAGATCATTTGGGCAGCATGCGGTACGAATTCAAAGGCGACGGCACGAATGTGGGGTATGCGCATTATTACCCGTCGGGTATCGAATTCACCGATCCGGGTACAAACTCGCAAATGCTGCAAAGCAAAGAGCGGTATAACGATAAAGAATTACAAACCGATTTCGGATTGAATTGGTATGATTTTGTGGCACGCGGTTATGATCCGGCCGTGGTAAGACCTTGGCAAATAGACCCGTTGGCGGAAGACACTCCTTGGACAAGCCCGTATTCGTGGTGTGTGAATAATCCGATTCGTTACATCGACCCGACGGGATGTGATACTATAGGGGTAAATACTAAAGGAGAGGAAATTTGGAGAATACCGGGAGAAGGAGATGATGTTACATTTGCTTCGGCTGATGAAGTAGAAATAAAAGGATACCCTATTCAAAGTGTTAATAATGGAGAAGATGTTCATTCACCTATCACTACTTTTTGGGGTACTTTAGGGTATTATACATTAGGGATAGGATCTACTTATACTGATCCTAACGGGGCCGTTTGGAATGTTAACAGAGCCGGTAAAATAACGGGAATTGCACCGATTGGAGGGATTGCTCCTACTCCCGGTTTCAAAGGGGGGAATATAATAAAATCATTAAAAGACCTTAAACAGGTTGTAAAAATACTTTCTAAACCCGGTTCTAAATTAACACAGCAAGAGTTAAACGATTTAAAAAAAGTAGTACAACAATTTGGAGGAAATGTTCGTGTCGATTTACAAGGAGTCAAAGGTTCCGGTGTTGCTCCTCATGTTCATGTTGAAGGACTTGGGACAAGTATAGAAGCCAGGCATATTTGGATAATTCCAGGTGTAAATTAAAATTGAAATATGAATAATTCAAAGTATATAGTAAGGTTTTTATGTTCTTTTTTTTATATTTTTGGAGGGTATATAAAAAAAGTAAGTATTTGTGATAATAAAGTTGTTGGAGAAATTCTCTTTGATGATGATGAATTTGAAACACAAGCGTTTATTTGGCATTTTTCGGATCTTTTTTATATTAGAGAAAGTATATTATTTTTAGATTATTCATTAGATAATAATTTAATAAATGGGGATAAATTTATTTTTTCTAAGGCAGATTTAATTAAAAGAATTGAAAAGTTATCACTTTGGGATAAAAAAGAAGTACCCAATATTATTAACTATATCTGTAATCTTAATATTAAGATGGTTGATGAAGAAGGGGAAGAAACAGATTCTTTTTTTATACATTTCTAAGAATCAGCAGAAATTTCCCCGTCCTTCGCCTATGCGTCATTGACATCATCAAAACAACCGTCAATACTGGTCTCAGTCGCAAGGAGAGGGGGGTGGAAGCTGTCAAGAATATTAAATGCAACAAGAACTTGGGTACGGGCGTTTCGCGTCTTTTCACTCCCGAAGGCTACATCAACCGCCAATACGGGGTGACGGGTGATTGGGTTTATTACTACACGCTGAAAGATCATTTGGGCAGCGTGCGGTATGAATCCAAAGGCGACGGCACAAATGTGGGTTACACGCATTATTACCCGTCGGGTATCGAATTCACCAATCCGGGCACCGATACACAAACTCTGGCAAGTAAAGAGAAGTACAACGGGAAAGAGTTCCAAAGCGATTTCGGATTAAATTGGTATGATTTTGGGGCAAGAATGTATGATCAGGCAGTGGTGAGACCCTGGCAACCCGATCCGTTGGCGGAAAAACGTCCGTGGGAGTCCCCGTATTTGTGGTGCGGCGGGAATCCGATGAATGCAATTGACCCGGACGGAAGGGATTATACCATACATTTTCAAAGGGATGATGACGGAAACGTAACAGGATTGACCATAGAGGCAAAAATTTATATAACCGGTGAAAATGCTTCTGCAGAAAAAGCTTCTGACTTAAACAAATTAGCCAAAAGTATGTATAAGTCTAAAACTATTGGAGGTGTAAAGGTTTCTTTTAATATTAATTATGAATATAGTAAAGATATGACGGCAGCTGATTTAAGCAGAGGTGAAAATCTTTTGGACTTTAATAATAAAATAAGTACAGATGAAGACAGATCTCATGTTAAAGGAAAAACTATAGATGGCATTCATTATACTGGTAATACAGGTGAAATCTATTCGGATGCAAATAATAATGTCGTTATGCACGAAACAGGGCATTTTTTGGGACTGGCAGACAGATATGATGAGCAAGATGGTCTTAATCTGGGACCAATGCCTCCGATAGTACATACAGGTTATGAAAGGGACCTGATGGGAAGTAGTCGAAATTCAATATTAGACAGAAGTCATTATCAATATTATATACTTCAATACAGTAAAATTCCGAGAATAAAAACGGCAGTAGGTACATTAGAAGTCGAAAGAAATCAACAAGGTGCTCTATTGACTCCGTACGAAAAAGGCGGAAGACATAAATATGGCCCTTATGCTAAAAGAAAATAAAACAATGACAATAATAGTAGCAGTACTTTTTCTATTACTGACAGTTTCTTGTAAAAAACAATGTACAGGAATCATAGGTAATATATATAAAGGATACGGATTTTTTTATTATTATCAACAGGATCATCAGGATGGATATTATGAAATACACTTTATTCCGGTGTGTAATGATAAAGAAGATGTCATAAAGATGAATGATAACTCATTAAAGCCAATGCCCGGATTAAGTTTCCATTGCACTAAAAGGAACAGACGATTCAGAGATATTTTTATTTATTCAAAAGCATTTAATTTGTATGATGAAAATGGAACTGTCAATGCATATCAATTTGTCCGTATACTCCCTGTTTATATTGAACTTGGAATAACAGATGAAAATAGTAATCGAAATAAGCTTTATTCTGATTTTTTCCGATTGAGCAGTAATTCTGTTTTTCAAGTTCAATTTGCATCATATTTTTCCGATTCAATTAAAATAAACAAAATAGAGTTGCTTGGAATAGAAAGATCGAAAAAGTTGGAAGTATCCGAGTCAGAGATAAACAAAATTATGAATCAATATAATTGTAAAGATTTGTCTGATTTTAATAATACGTTAATCAGTTTGGACAATAAAGATAGCATTTTCTGTAATTATTTGATTAAAGATGGAGCTTCAGTATTTTATTTCGTGAAATATGACACACTATTAAATAAAATAATAAATATTGAATGTTCTTTTGAAAAAAAAGAACAAAAAATACTAACTGAATCTGCATTAATAAAAATCATTAATAACTTTAGAAAATATAATGTTTATCTTATCGGTAAAGATAATGAGGGTAATATTTACTTAAATCCTTATGAAATTGATGCACCACCATTTTATATGAAAATAAAGGATGAAACAGATAAAAAAATAATAGAAAAATTGTCATTTACTTTTGAAAAATATAAAGATGATTGGTATTTAAATAAAGATTATAACGATTTTTTAGGTCGATGATATTATGGGATAATGTTTTAAAGTTAGTGATTAGCAAGTGAAACTCTTCGTTCGGAACGGTTGGTGCGAGTCTGTGACCAGTGTCCATAATGATATAAAGAAATGTATAATAAGATATATAAATATATGTTTTGTTAACAATGCATAAATTGCAATATTTATTCCAATTTATCGAAATCCATGCAAGAGAGGGCTATACCTATAATAGGATTTCTCAAGCGTTTGTGGACGGCGACAGTCGGAAGACGGAATATCTGTATGATAAAAACCGTTGGCGGAAAAACGACCGTGGGAATCCCCGTATTTATGGTGCGGCGGGAATCCGATGAATAGATTTGACCCCGACGGAAAATACTGGAACGAAACGAAAGACGAAGAATATGCAAAAAAGTTGCAACAAGAAATGGACAATAAAGCAAAATCTGAACAAAAGAGTTTGGATAAACTAAACGCTAAAATTGCCAAGAATCAAGAGGCAGATAAGGATGTATCAAAAGACCAAGCTAAAGCTGCGGGAATGCGGGCAAATATTGATAATCTCAACGCCGGAATTTCTGAATTAACGGCGATGGGCGAAACGAAGGAACAAGCATTCACTTACAATATGACTGATAAAGATGTGGGATATACAGGTATTGAAAACGGTGTGGCAGTTATGGATATTGCAGGAAATGGTTCTGTGTCCAACGGCATACATGAATCTTCTCACGGATATGATTTGTGGAAAAATGGTGGTAAAACTACAGTAGGATATGGAGGCAATTTTATTCCGGGAGAAGAAAAAGCGTATGGTCGTCAATTTTCGTATGATAAATCGTCTCTTCGATCTCTTTCCGATTTTGAGAACCCTAATTCTCTAAACGATGTCAATGGGCGTTGGGTATTGGGAATTCAATCAGGGGGAAAGTATATATACATAGAGATGAACTATCCGGGCAGAAAACCACAAGATATTTTAAAGACATTGCGGCAAAAATAATAACAACTATGAAAATTTTATTATTTTGTATGATGGCAATTTTCATTTTTTTAAGCTGTCAAACACCATCAAATATAGGAGGCATATATAGCAGCAGGAAATATTTATACAAATTTGAATTATATTCTGATTAAATATTTATTTATACGTCTTCGTGCTATGGTTCTTCTATTGTTAATAAGTATTCCGATGGCAGCTGGAGTCTCGTTGATAAAAATACTGTCGTTCTCAACAGTCGAATAATAAACAATATTATTCCGCTGGAAATAGAAAGGGTTAGTACCTCAGACTCAATCAGTCAAATCTGTCAAAATTTAGTTATCGTTCAAAAAAGAAGTCGGTACGAATATGAAAGTAAAGATTTTTTAGTAACGCCATATATTAATGGTAATAATTACTTAGAATTGCACCCTGAATTATCGGACGAACCTCTACAAATAACTAAAAATGAATTTCTCATATCACTTGGATTGGAACCGGATACAATAAATTCTTCAGAAGCGGCATTCATATCTCCTCCCGTAAAGAAGGGTTCGTACTGTATTTATCCCGAAAACCCGTTTAGCAGTCTTTTTTTTAAGATTGAAAAACAACCAAAATGGATTAAATATACGGGAGGAATACAGCCGACTTATTACACTTTGCAAACAGAAGAAATAAATGTTCAGGCACAACCGGGAGAATTGGTAAAGATTACCATTAATTTAAACGATTCCTTATTTTCATATAGGATATTTGATAATGTGATGTTAAAAATCAACGATAAAAAATTGATTTTTAAGGATAGTGAAGAAAACGATAAAATAAATAAACTTTATTTGAAGTAAGCAAAATAAAATCCTACCACGGCGGACATGTTGTCCGTCCGTGAACCTATTCAAAAGGACATGTTGTCCGACAGACAAAAGGCATATCATTAAAAATAAAAAATGTTTTTATTGACATTATGGTTCCCTTATCATCATTAGAAAAAGCGGGCAAAGACATTGGAGACCGACGAGACAGAATCTCGGAACTGAAAAGTTCAAAATCGGATATATCAGACATGCGCAAGAATGAAAGTGTAGAATTTCGATATGCTAACGCTTCCGATAAAAATAATCCGGCAGGAAAGAGTAATCCTGTTACTGCTCCGGATGGAACTAATGCTGCAGGTCATAATGTTATAGCAATTTATACGGAAGGTAATGCAGGCAGTAAGATACATGAATCCAGACATGGAGGACAAATTGCACGAGGAGAATATAGTTTCGATAAAAAAGGTAATCCTTCCGACGGTTATAACGTAAACTCTGAAATCTCAGCATATAGAGCGCAATATGCCTATAATGGGAACCTAAATTATCGGGAAGCGTATTATCAAGAGATAACCCCTCGATGACAAATGCATTTATAGTTCTTGGTGCATCGGCAATTCCGATAGTTACAATCAATAATATAAATTTAATTAATAGTGCATTAATTCTAAATATGGGAGAAGAAGGAATAACTTCGGATGGTCGTTATGGAACTTGGGGGCCGATATATGATTTTAAATGAAAAATAATATGAAGAATAAACTATTTATATTTTTACCTATAGTAATTATGACAATGGGTATGATAACTTGTTGTTCAACTAATAAGATACAAGTATATCGTTTTTTGCCTTCTGTTGATTGCGATAGTTGTAGTTTTTTAGAAATGATGGAGAAATTGGCTAAAATTGACAGCAGTAATAAATTTATTATTCTAAGAAATGATTCAATTTTAGGATATTCAAAACGTTATGTAGGATTATACAGCAATACCGCAATTAAATATATAATCGTTAATGATGAATTAATTACAGACTCTATAAATCTCTATGGATATGAAATTTATAGTGTTACAAATGTACATTTTTTATATAGCCGAGACAGTTTAGTTAATAAAGTAACGAATGAAAAATATTATAATCAAAAATATCTTGATAAGATACGTAAGAAATAAGTTTATTAGGCAATGTTTCAAAGTTAGTGATGAGATAAAAATAAAACATAAAAAGTTATTATTAATGCAAACGAAAAAACCGAAGCCATGCAGTTCAAATAGGGACACGGCATCAACTACGGTTACGACGCTTCGGGGATGAAACGCACCGTTACGACGACAACGGCCAAAGAAGGGGTGACGGTTCCGCCGGAGACAGTAGGGCAGATTTCCCCATCCGATGTATTATTCACCTCGAAAGAGGATTACAGCGGCAATGCGGCGTATTAGGTAATGTATGCCGGCGGAAGTCCGATTGTTTTATGGTATCATAAAGAAGGGAATATATATATATCGCATCCATTTATAAATGATACAAATATGTTTGTTATGATGAGGAAATGTTTGTGCATCTTTATGGCAGGAATGTTTTTAAAGTATCTGATATCTTTACGATCAAATATGTTTAATTATACATTTTTGAATGATACTCTTTCCGTCAAAAGAAGCGGCAAGTTGTACCGGAAAAAAGGTTCCGGGATTTTAAAAATGAGGAAGCCTTAATGTACAGTAGCAAAACAAGCGGTACTGTTAAGTACAGGTTCTGCTCATGTCAGACTGAAAGCAGGTTCTGTCTGTATCAATGACAATAGGTCAAAAGAAAAGAAGAATGGTTATTTTGAGAAATAAAATATAAGTAATTTAGTTAAATTAAAAATAAAATGAAGAAGAATATTTTTAAATCGTATCGGGCAGTCAATAGAAGTATAATTAACTTGAGAACAATATTTACAGTTCCGTTGCTGTTTTGCAGTTGGATGGTGTCAGGGCAATCCATCGAATTGCCGAAAAACATTCAAACTCCCGATGCGGCCTCACTGGGAAAGTATGGCGATGTACCCGTGAGTTTATACACCGGCAGCCCGGTGATCAGTATCCCGCTGCATTCCATGAATGAAAGAGGAGTGCAGTTGGACATTGCTTTAAATTACGATGCATCCGGCGTCAGAGTGAACGACATTCCGGGTTGGGTGGGGCAAAACTGGTCGCTTAGTTGCGGCGGGATTGTTACCCGGACAGTAAAAGGGGCTTGTCCGGATGAAATGGATTGGAGAAACGCAAAAAATTCTTCGAATGCCGCAACTCCCGGCTATTATTACAATTATAATACGCTTAATACATCTAATTGGAGTACCGAAAACAAATTGAAACAAATAGTAGAAAGCGTTTGGGGTTCATCGACGCTAAGTTATCTGACAGATTTAGAACCGGATATTTTCACTTTTAATTTTATGGGAATGACGGGAAAATTTTTTCTGGGTCAAGACGGGAAGTGGAAAGTGCAATCGGAAAGTAATTTAAAAGTGGAGATCAACATGGCTGACAATGTGTATCCCATGGGATTTGAAAAAGTCGGCAGAGATATAATGGGATGGAAATATCCCAAAGTGATCGGAAAAATAAAGATTACGGACGATAAAGGAAATGCATACACGTTCGGAGGAACTCAAAATGCGATAGAATATACATTTCCCGATTTTTTTAATCAAACCTATTTCTATTCCGGGACCGGGACTATGGATGCCCATGCAATCATTGCCAATGCCTGGTACTTGACAGAGGTAAAAGATAAATACGGCAATGTTTTATATTCTTTGTCGTACACGCGGGGTGCGTATCAAGCAAATTTTTATCTTTCCTCGGGTGTGGTCGATTATACAAAAGAAAACGGAGACGGGTTAGATCCTGCTTGTTACTCCCCTACTATAACGGAAAATGGACTCAGCGTAGCAGGTCAATTAACCGCTCCGTCTTATTTGAACGAAATTCAATCTGCTTCGGGCGAAAGAATTGGTTTGAATGCATATACATTTGGCAGAGAAGCATTAAAATACAAATTTGACGGTTTCCTAAGCACTAAATTTTGGGAAAATTATGGAAATATACCGGGAAATCAGTATACAGGAGTGTTTCAGGATAATTTTTGGTATGTTATTCATTCAAAGGACGGAAGCACACAATTATACACTCCCAAAGGCAATATGACCGATGATTTTAAATATGTATTAAATCAGTTACAATGGTGGCGATTACAAGATATAAACATTTATCAAAACGATTCATTACGGAACAAGATTACTTTTTTATATAATCCACACCCTAATAAAAGGTTGTTTTTAGATTCGATGTACATAAGTCAAGGTGACAGGAAATATAAATTTGAATACTACAAAAAAGATAATATGCCTTATTTTCTTTCCGATTCTGTCGATTTAATGGGTTATTACAGAGGGGATAAATTCGGCAATTACAGGTATCCTGCCGATTTTCCGAATCACGCAACCACAAGAACTCCCGACAAAGAGTATGCACAGTACGGTATATTAAAGAAAATAACTTATCCGACCGGCGGTATTTCTGCTTTTGACTATGAGTTGCACGATTATTCTCAAAAAGTCTGCAATGAAACTACAAATTATAAATCATTGATAACCGATACCGGAACTATCAGCGGTTTGAGAATTAAACAGATAGCGCATAATGATATTAATGGAAATCGCATGGTAAAAAAATATTTCTATAAACGGAGTTCAGGTTCCAATGTTTCTTCGGGCATACTTTTATTTGAACCTGTATTTTTTTATCCGGTTTGGAAAACGAAAACATTGGCAAGTGCAACCTACCATGAAAAAGTATTCAATATAAATCCCATTATTCCGATGTCCAATTTTTTGGGTACGCATATCGAATATTCCAATGTAATGGAACAAACCGAGGGAAATGGTTATACGGAATATAAATACTATAATTATAATGATGTTCCCGATGTAGGGTATGCAGGCACATTGTGTATAAATCACAGCCCTTTTGACTCTTATACCGGTTTCGGGTTCAAGCGAGGTAAAATAAAAGAACAATCGGTATATAATGAGTCTGCAACTTTAATGGAGCGAAAATCCTATCAATATCAAAGTAATAATAATTTAAAAGTGAGAGGGTTTGATTATACAATCATTCAACCATGTCGTAATGCAAATACGATAATAGCGGGGAATGCCTATGAGATTTATTTTTCCGATAATTTATTAACACAGGAAACGGATGAGCGGTTCTTTAACGGAACTTCTGTGAGTACCGTAACCCGGTATGCCTATAAGACCGATAACACACAAACCGACAACTTCGGCGATATGTATCCGGATTCGGTAAAAACGGACTGTGGTACAATCAAGGAGTATTCTGTTTTTAAATATCCTTTCGATAATACATCCAATACCATGATGGCGACTTTGGCTGGCAAACGCATTAATCCGGTTGTTTCCAAATTGATTCAAAGAAACGGATACGGAACAAATACCATGCAGAATGTTATTGAAACAAAGATTGAATATAAAAACTTCACGATAAACAAATCGTCCATACCTATGCCTTATGAAGAATGGAGTAGAACAGGAACCAATTCTTTTCAGAAAAATTTGACAGTTCTCAATTACGACAGTAGAAACGGAAATATATTGTCTTACAGTAAAAATGACGAATTGGTTACCAATATTGTATGGTCGTACAAAAACAAATATCCGGTGGCCGGAATAGACAATGCATCATTCGCGTTGGTAAACAGTTTGATAAACACTGTCGAAAGTTTCGGCGATAAAACTACACTTGCACAAAGCGATGTCGATAAGTTAAACGACCTTCGTAAACAAAGTTCGCTTTCCGCCGCTCAGATAACCACTTATACATATCGTCCTTTAGTCGGTCTTTTATCAATAACCGACCCGCGAGGCGTAAAAACAACTTATGAATATGATGACTTCACACGATTGAAAAGTATTTACGACAACGAACAAAAACTATTGAACCGGTTTGAGTATGGTTATGATACCCGGGCAAAGTACTTCAATACCGGACAAAGTCAAACCTTTACTCCCGATAATTGTACTTCGGATTGTATTGTCTACAAATATTCATACGTTATTCCCGAAAACACGTATGTGTCATTGATAAGTCAAGCCGATGCCGACCAACAAGCACTAAACGATGTTGTAAAAAACGGACAAAATGCAGCGAATCAATACGGATGCCTGAAAGTCAGCGGTTATATAACAAATGTAGAAGGAACCGGCACTATCGGAGGACTTTCGGTTACAAATCCGACGACTGTTCAAATAAATATGAATTTCAATTCGGGAGCAAATAGACCCTGGATTTCTGAATTTATTAAAATCGGTCTTGTAAAGGGCAATTGGTTGCCGTCCATTGATAGAACTTCGTCAACACATGTCGCCAATTATGGCGAATGGGAAATAAAAATCGATACGGCAGGGAATATTTATGCAAAAGCGGTAACAGGAACGCCGCCTCAGAACAACGTATCTATTTCTATTACGGTCCCATTTATTGCCAATTGACAGTGTTTGCCTTGAAAACATTTTTACCGGAACGGTTTTTTGGTGTAATTTTGTGTTTTTTGCGTATCTGTTTTGATTATAATCTCATAACCCCAAATTACATACACACAGCAAATAACCGATTTTATTGTTATGAGCGATCAACGATATAACCTGCGGGGGATCGGCATCGGAAGAAGATGTCCATCATGCCATCAAAAACATGGATAATGGAATTTTTCCGAAAGTATTTTGTAAAATCATGCCCGATATTTTGGGCGGCGATCCCGAATAGTGCAACATCATGCATGCCGCCGGCGTCGGAACAAAATCGTCGCCGGCGGGTAACCGTGTCCAAAGCATTTATGACAGCGAAGCGGGCGGCAACTGCCTGTACGGTTCTTTACTATACACCGTTTACCGTTTTTAGTCAATCAGGAGTGATTTTTTTTATATAAAATGGATTAAAAATCCCGCGTCAGTATTTTCGTTTCAAAAATAAAAAAGTAATTTTGTCGTTTATTGGTTCCGGATCGTTCAGGAAAAGTAATTATGGCTAAAGATGAAGTATGTCTAAGGTTGATATTCAACAAGTTAAGCAACGTTTTGGCATTGTCGGAAATTCTCCCGGATTGAACCGGGCGATCGATATTGCTCTTCAAATCGCTCCGACCGATATTTCGGCGTTGATTACCGGAGAAAGCGGGGTCGGGAAAGAGTATTTTCCGCAAATTATTCATTATTACAGCCGGAGAAAGCACGGACAGTATATTGCCGTGAATTGCGGCGCCATTCCGGAAGGAACGATCGATTCCGAACTTTTCGGGCACGAAAAGGGGTCTTTTACCGGCGCTTTGTCCGAGCGGAAAGGATATTTTGAAGTTGCCGACGGAGGAACCATTTTTTTGGATGAAGTCGGTGAATTGCCGATGTCGACGCAGGCTCGATTATTAAGGATTTTGGAAACGGGCGAATTTATTAAAGTCGGTTCTTCGAAAGTACAAAAAACGAATGTCAGGATTGTCGCCGCAACGAATTTGAATGTCCGGCAGGCAATTGCCGACGGTCGTTTCAGAGAGGATTTATATTACCGTTTAAATACAGTCGGGATTCATATTCCGCCGTTGAGGGAAAGAACGGAAGATATTTTGTTGCTGTTCCGCAAATTTGCCGGAGATTTTGCCGAAAAATACCGGATGCCGGCTGTCCGGTTGACCGAAGATGCCCAAAAAGTGTTGACCGTCTATTATTGGCCCGGCAACATTCGTCAATTAAGAAACGTAACGGAACAGATATCAGTCATAGAAACCGATCGGGAAGTCTCCGGGGAAATGTTGAAACAGTATCTTCCCGAAGATAAAGTGGAGAAACTTCCTGCCGTGTTCAAAGGAGATAAGGATCAGAACCGGACGTTCAGCAATGAACGGGAAATTCTTTATCAGGTTCTTTTTGATATGCGCAAGGAAATCAATGAATTGAAAGAGTTGTTTCATGGAATTGTTCGGGGAAACATGCCTCAAAATGTTTCCGACGAGTTTTATCCGGCAGAAGATCCACGGTTGAATCAGCCCGTACCCCAAGTGGTGGTCAATCATCCCGAAAAGCACGACATCATGGATGCCGATGTTTTTGAAGAAGAGGAAAACAAATCGTTGGAGGACGTCGAAAAAGAAATGATTCTCAAAGCGCTCGAACGCAACGGCGGAAGACGGAAAAATGCGGCCCGGGATTTGAAGATATCCGAAAGGACGTTGTATCGGAAAATTAAAGAATATAAATTGGAGGAGTGAGGAGAATGTAATGAAGAATATCCGGGTGGTCTGTCTCTTGTGTTTATTGCTCGTCTTTTTTGATTGCAGTGTTTCGTATAAATTTACCGGAACGTCTATCAATTATGACAAGGTGAAAACAATATCGATCAGGGATTTCACCAATCAGGCGGATTTGATTTACGCACCATTGGAATATAAATTTAACGAAACGTTGAGAAATGCTTATATCCGGCAGACTAAATTAAGATTTATACCTCAAAACGGTGATTTGCATTTGGAAGGAGAAATTGTGGGATATGATGTGTCCTCTTTGGGAGTGAGAGACAATAACTTTGCGGCGACATCCAAGCTGACGATGACAGTTCGTGTCCGTTACACCAATAATACGAACCATAACGAGGATTTTGAACAGACGTTTTCCACAAGCGAAACATTTGACAGCAGTGTGATGTTATCGTCTGTGGAATCTGACTTGACGGATAAAATGACAAAAGACCTGGTGGATATGATTTTTAATGCAACCGTTGCCAATTGGTAAGGAGAGAAATCGAGAGTCGAATATCTAGAATCAAGAGGAAGAAAACAGGTCTTGGCTTTGAACAACAGCCTACTAAATTCACGGAGTATGATATATAAGGAAATACACGCTTTGATGACGAACCCTGTTTTATTGAACAGGGATACTTTATCGGATTTGGATACCTTGGTGAAAATATATCCGTATTTTCAGACCGGAAGGATATTGCATCTGAAAAACCTGCAAACGGTGAATGATACACGCTTTTCTCAGGAGTTGAGAACGACGGCGCTGTATGTCGGAGACCGAAGCCGGTTGTTTCATTATATCGAGGGAGAACCGTTGAAGCCGGGAAAAGAAGTTTCGGTTGTTGAAAATACCGTTGATTTGGCCGGACGAACGGTTGCATTGATTGATGCTTTTTTGTCCGGAAAAGAAGATATACCCGACCGGATTGAAGAAGAAATTGATCATCCGTTGGCAGCGGCAGATATTTCGTTGCCCAAAAAAATGCTTGCATCGTATGATTATTTATCGTTTTTATTGAGCTCTCACGAGAAAGACGAAAAAACCGAACAAACAGAACAAATCGAATCCGCAAATGAAGATGTGCGTTTACGGCATCAGGAACTGATTGATAATTTTATCTCCGAAAATGAAGAAGGCGGGAAAATCCACATCAAGGCACATCCGGAAATCGATGATATAAAAAATCCTGTGAATCAGCGGGATAAGGAGGAAAAAGAAGAATTTTTTTCGGAAACGCTGGCTAAAATTTACGTTAAGCAAAAGCGTTACGAAAAGGGGCTCGACATTATTCGAAAATTATATTTGAAATATCCGGAAAAAAACATTTACTTTGCAGATCAAATACGATTTTTGGAGTTATTGATTGCTAATACAAAAACACTATAAAAAATGTACCTGTTTATATCTATCTTAATTTTATTGGCGGCCGTCCTTTTGATCATGATTGTGTTGGTTCAAAATTCAAAAGGAGGAGGATTGGCTTCCGGATTTTCTTCTTCGAATCAGATTATGGGAGTACGAAAAACAACCGATTTTCTGGAAAAAGCAACGTGGTCGTTGGCGGGGGCCGTTATTGTACTGAGTATCATTTGTGCCGGGTTGGCTGCTTCCGCTCAGGAACTGACCGTCAGGGAACCCAAGGTTGAGCCTCAACAACAAGAAGCCGTGAAAGTGGATCCGAATTTAAATTCCCCGAATTTGACAAATCCCGCGGAACAACAATCACAGCCGCAACCGCAACAACCTGCGGCTCCGAAAAAATAAAAACGAGATTATTTTATACGATAAGTGTGTCGCAAAAAATAATTTATATTTTAAACGGAAAGACGCGGAGTTTAAAAGCTTTGTGCGTTTGCATTCTTTGTGTTTTAAAACAGTATAAATAAAATTCTGCCATATATATTACTTAGAATAAGCTGTTCAGTAATTTGAGCAGCTTATTCTATTTTCAGGAAAAAACCGGTTCTTTTTTTAGACTCACCCACAAAAGTTGTGGGGTTAAAATTAAATGATTTATCGGATGCTATACCCGGCTATCCCTCGCAGCCGGAATGTAAAAAACAGGTCAATGTTTCAAAAAAACATTCGTTCTTTTTTATTCCGTCAGGGACGTTATATAGGTAAGTGCAACATTCGATAATCATTTAAAATTATTAATGATTATCGGATGTTATGCCCGGCTCTCCTCACCTGCGGGGGTGTAAAAAATGTTGTTTTCCGTCCCGCCGGGGACAACATTTTTTAGAACATAATTTTTAAAAAACGAACATTACATTTTTATACCCCACCTGCCGGAAGAGCCGGACATAACATCCGATAATCATTTTTAATTAAAAACGATAGAAGTTCAATACAACAACCTTGATATGCACTTTGTGTTTACAACACAGGATAGATTTCCCCGCATTGCCGAAATTCATCGTGAACGCATTGAAAAATAAGGGAATAAGGGTAGAAATTAGATTTATTCCCGGTCCTGCTAAGGGTACTTTTGAAAATAAGGGTTAAAAATGAAAATGAGTGCTAACCCCCACAACTTTTGCGGGTGAACCTTTTTTTGAGAACAAATATTAACCGGCATAAGCATATTCAATCAGTTTTTTTTGTACCTTTGACGTGCGAAAAAAGACTTGTTTTTTCGATGTTTTCCGGATTTACGATCCGAAAAAAGCAGCCGTCCGGTTGTTTTTTAGAGGTAAAAGCCAATCTTCCTTTTGTCTCGCTCTTGAAAAAATTATAATAGAATCATATTTAATTCATTTTTTTCAAATTATTAAACACAATGACAAACAATCAAAAATTAAACCGGTGGGTAAAAGAGTGGGCTGAATGGTGTCAAGCCGACAAAGTATACTGGTGTGACGGTTCTGAAGAAGAAAATCAACGCCTGTTGAGTGAAATGGTGGCAAGCGGAATGGGAGTCAAACTGGATGAGAAAAAACGTCCCGGTTCGTACTATTTCCAATCAGATCCCAGCGATGTTGCCCGTGTGGAAAACCGTACGTTTATCTGTTCCAAAACCCAAGAAGAAGCGGGTCCCACCAACAATTGGGCCGATCCCGTTGAAATGAGGGCTACGATGCGCAAATTGTACAAAGGCTGTATGAAAGGCCGTACCATGTACGTTATTCCTTTCAGTATGGGGCCGTTAGGCTCTAACATTGCCGAAATCGGCGTCGAAATCAGCGACTCTCCTTATGTTGTCGTAAATATGGGGATCATGACCCGCATGGGTAAAAAAGTTCTCGATGTTTTGGGCGACGGCGATTTTGTTCCGTGCATTCACTCTGTAGGCGCTCCGCTTCAACCGGGACAAAAAGACGTGAAATGGCCTTGCGCTCCCATTGAAAGCAAATACATCACTCATTTTCCCGAAACAAAAGAAATCTGGTCATTCGGCTCAGGTTACGGCGGTAATGCTTTGTTGGGGAAAAAATGTCTGGCGTTGCGTATTGCTTCCGTGATGGCGAAGGAAAACGGTTGGTTGGCCGAACACATGCTTATTTTGGGGATCACCAACCCGAAAGGCGAAAAGAAGTATATTGCCGCTGCATTTCCCAGCGCTTGCGGAAAAACGAATTTGGCCATGTTGATTCCTTCCATTCCGGGCTGGAAAGTGGAAACCGTGGGAGATGATATCGCGTGGATGAAATTCGGCGCCGGCGGTCGTTTATATGCCATCAATCCCGAAGCCGGATTTTTCGGTGTGGCTCCGTTCACCTCGATGGATACCAACCCCAACGCTATGTTGAGCTGCCGTGCAAATACGATCTTCACCAATGTGGGATTGACTCCCGACGGTGATGTGTGGTGGGAAGGCATCGGCTATGACATGCCGGAAGGAACCATCAACTGGAAAGGTAAGATTCATGATCCGAAAAGCGAAGAGCCTTGCGCACATCCTAATTCCCGTTTCACTGCTCCCGCCTGCCAATGTCCGGCAATCGATAAAAATTGGGAAGATCCCGTAGGTGTTCCGATTTCGGCCATCCTTTTCGGAGGTCGTCGTCCGACCACCGTTCCGCTGGTAATCGAAGCTGCAAATTGGAACAACGGCGTATTCATGGGTTCTATCGTAGGTTCGGAAGTAACCGCCGCCGCCATCGGTTTGAAAGCCGGTGTTCGTCGCGACCCGTTCGCTATGTTGCCTTTCTGCGGGTACAACATGGGCGACTATTTCGCACATTGGATTTCAATCGGTAAAAAAGCCGGAGCCGACTTGCCTAAAATATTTTTCGTAAACTGGTTCCGTAAAGAAAACGGTAAATTCTTGTGGCCGGGTTACGGCGAAAACAGCCGCGTATTGGCTTACATTTTCGATCGTTGCAACGGCGAAGGCGAAACTGTGGATACCGCCATCGGTAAAGTTCCTGCTCCCACAGCCATCAACATCGACGGGTTGAGAGACATGTCCGTTGAAAAAATGGAAAAAGTGTTGAAGGTTGACAACAACGAATGGAAAGATGAAGTGGCGTTGATCGATCAACATTACGCAATCTTCGGAAATCATTTGCCGGTAGAATTAACTGAAGAGTTAGCCGGTTTGAAGAAAAAATTGGGTATATAATCCGGATATTAAATTTTCCGGAAATAAAAAAAACCGGTTTGGCATGATGCCAAACCGGTTTTTTTTATTTCCGGAAAATTTAAATACAAACATTAATGCGGGTTGATTCCGCTCACTGCGGCTTTTTTGATCAAATACGCGATTATATTCATTTCTAAAGCCGAATTATAGACAAATTGCCTCAATGCCGGGTCGCCGACATATCCGTATTGTTTGGCTAAAGGAAATCCGTTATTCGTATAACATGCCGGGAATGACCTATTATCGGCTTGGTTGTTGTTTGCCCCGGTGGTATCTCCGATATATGCAAAATTTTTTCGGTCGTTATACCATACTATTGAACTGAGGGGCGAAATATCCTTGTGTCCGACCGAATTATTGGCGGAACAAATCTGTACCGAATGGGGCGGCAATTCATCGATAATCATCGAATTGGCGGTGACATTGTCTTCTCCCCAATATTTTCCTCCCAAATAACCGAAAGGTCCGTTGATGATAGGATCGTTCAGGTCATGGTTGATCATATAAAGCTGGTCATCGGTATTAGGAGTACCGTTGCCTATGGAGGAAGAGATATTCGGCGTTCCGAATACTCCCGACATAACAAGGTCTACATACGTTTTACTGTTGTCATCTGCAGCATACATGATGCACCCTCCCTTGTTGATATAATCGATAAGGGCGGCTGACAATGCGGTTGCCGATGCGGGAGTCGAATTAGTTTCGTATCCTGAGTATAAGACAATATCGGGATATTTTCCGTTGAATCCGTTGTTGAGATGATTTGTTGCCGTTCCGGCGTTACTCGTATCCCATAATTTGACAAGAGGTTGAGCCATCTTGACTTTACCGGAGGGGCCAAAACTGCTTCCGCCGGTAAGTGCGGCACTTCTTACGGCTCCGTTCCAGGAATACCAATTGCCCGTACCGGCTCCCCCTATGACGGCAAACGTCATGGCGGGCAATGTTATCGGTATGGTGACATTACAAGTATTGTTTCCTGAAGCGGTATTCGCCCGGATTTCTATCGGAAAATCGGAGTTAACCGTTGGCGTGCCTTTACCGGTCAATATCACCATGCGGTAACCCGGAGTCGTAAACTCAAGTTGGGGGCCGACGGTGGAAAAACTGATCCCCTTGACCACCGGTGTCGAGATGTAATACGATCCCGGTTTGGATACATTGACCATCAGTTTAATCACATTTGAAGAATTGAGCGGTACTCCTTTCCGGTAGATTCCTTCGACGGAAACAGTGGAACAGTTGATCGTATATTCCGCGATTCTCGGTTGTACGAATATCCGTGTGTAACACAGAGCATTAAGATCAGTGCTGCCCGATCCGGAGATCTCAATCAAATCCTCTTTGACCTTTTGGGGAGTACCTTGTGCAGGCAAATTAATCCACTGTTTTCCGGTTTCGGTAAATATCCCTTGTCCCACAAACGAATAGCCGTTGGAGGTGGGCTTAGGAATCGCCGTAATGGTCCAGATTCCTTTTTTGGCCACATCTACATAAAGCGAGATATAATTGGCAGACGTTGTTTCTGTGTACACAATATAAGTTCCGTGCACTTTAACAGAGTCGCAATTCAGGGAGAACACGGCTTTTCCGGGTGTACCGCACAAACTTCTCCATTCGTTGTCCGTTCTCGAATAATAGTTGTAACAACCTTCATCTGTATTATAGATTAAAAGACTGTTGGCAGTCAGCGTATCGGTTTGCGTTACAAGAATACTATTCCGCTGAGCTTCTGTGATACGCGGAATCATGATTCCTTTAGGGATCGTATCGGTTCCGTTTACGATATTTTTAATATCTAATTCAGTCAGAACGCTCGGATTTACCGTGTTGATCCCGACTGATTGTGAATAGATATGATTTGTTGCCAAGAGAAGGCATCCGAATAATAAAAGCAAAAAATGTTTTTTTATATAACTTCTTTTCATATAACATTAATTTTTAGAAATTGACAATCTTCGAACTTGTCGAAGATTGATTTTTGATAAATAAATAAATAAAATAATTAAATAATTAAAAAACGATGTGTCATGTTTCACAACGTGATACAAAAATAATAAATAATAATGACATGTATAAATAATAAACAATAATAAATTTTAAATAATGACACATATAAATAATGAATAATAATAAATTTTAAAAAGTGATAAATTCATAACCTGCATTTACTTTGCCGGTTGCATCGGCATACGCATTGGCACCGGTATGGTATCCGATTGACAGCAACTGATATTCCCATACCGTAGCCTACATAACTTTCGGTCGTATTTCCTATTCCGGGCTGCCCGTTACCGGTTTCGCCGGTAACAAATACCCTTTGCTTTATGGTAACCGTCGTTATATAACATTCATTTTTAAAAATAGACAATCTCCGGCAAATCCGGAGATTGATTTTTGATAAATAAATAAAATGATTATCAAGCATTGTTAATCTTATATAGATTTAAAATAAAAACCTTAAATGATTATCGGATGTTGCACCTGCCTATCCCCCAAGTGGGATGTAAAAATGTAATATTCGTTTTTTTGAAAAATCCGGTCTGAAAAAAGTTGTTTTCTGTCCCGCCGGAAACAATATACCGATAGAAAGAAGAATTTTTCCGGTGACCAAAATCCCGTCAGGGACGCAATGAAAAGAGGATAACATGTTGTCCCTGACGGGCCGGAGATGAAGAAGTGATGCTTTTACCGATATAACGTCCCCGGCGGGACAAAAAAAAACGAATGTTTTTTTGAAACATTGATCCGTTTTTTACAATCCGGCTGCGGGAATCGCCGGGTTATCACACCCGATAATCATCATAAATAATGAATCAAAAAAAACGTGTCATGTTTAATAACATGACACGAAGATAGCAAATAATAACGATAAATAAAAATAATAAATAAAAATGAATTTTAAAAAATGATAAATTTCATCATCTGTGTCTATTTTGTCAGTTGCGTCGGCACACGCATTTGTCTTGTTATGGCGCCCAATTGGCGGTAATCGACATTACCCATGCCGTAGCCCACATAACTGGATGACGGGCGTGTCTGATTTGCACCGGTAAGCAACATCGTTGTTCTGCCGCTCATTTCTGCATCTACAAAGCCCGTTCCGACTACAATTCCGGTCATCGCAGGCGTTTGCCAGGTCGTCTGATCGGTCGCATTTCCTATTCCGAGCTGCCCGTTATCGTTTCTACCGGTAACAAATACCCTCTGCTTGGTGATAACCGTCATTGAGCCGGTGGTGTTGCTGTATCGCGAACAGGCGACGCTTACGAATTTATCCGTGGGGTCTATATTTAGATTAACCGGAATCGGCTCCCTCACCGTCGTACCGGTGCCTCCTGCGCCGATGTCCCGGTTTCTCCCCCAGACATAAAGTTGTGTGCTGTCGGCAGAGATGGCCGCTCCGTTGTAATAGCCCATGGATATTTTTCCTGCAGCAAACGGCAGTGTTGTAAGGAGGTAGGGAGCGGTTTGATTGGTTGCATTTCCGGTTCCCAATTTTCCGGTCGCTCCGGCTCCCCAAACATACACCTTGCCTGTTTCGGTAACTGCGCCGCAAGAATTACCTGAAGCCGATATTTGAATTACTCTTTCAGGGATAGGGATATTTAATCTTGTCCACGTGGTGAGGCTTGTGCCTCCTCCGGTGCCTCCTCCGCCTGATGAACCGGTCGAACTTGTACCGACTGCGTAAACATCGCCGTTTTCGGTCAAAACAAAAGAATTAGTAGAGCCTGCTTCGCATTGGATTGCTTTGCCTAAAACCGCTGTCGGACGCCAACTGAACAGCGTGTCGCCGGCGGCGTTTGTTACAAGCGCCGGCGTTCCTGTTGTACCGTCGCTCCCCGCAACGTCTAGGTCAGGCAACCCGGTACGATAACCGGCATTTGAGCCCCATACCCAAACCTGCCCGAGCGCATCAACCGCTATAGCATGGCTTTCGCCTGCCGACACATCGACCATGGGATATGCAAAAAACAAGGTGAACGTCTGCATGTTACCGATTGTGCGTCCTACGCCTGTACGTGCAGACGAATTGTCGCCTGCACAATAAAGCGCATTGTCGTCTTGCCCGATGCAGAGGGTATAATTATACGCCATGGAAGCCTGTTTAATTTTAAAATCCGCCCCGACGCTCAAAATAGTGGTAACAAACTCCCGGAACCCGGTTTCGTCAAGGAGGCAATCGCTCCAACCGCCGGACGTCATGATGCGTACGCACCCCCGGCTTGCATCATAGACTACTGTTCCCGGCACCGGCTCGTCGCCTGCCGGCGTGGTTATTTTACCGATTGAATCAATGACGGGCAATACCACGCCGCTTGTATTGCCATATCCGTTTTCGTTATTCACATCGAGTACTCCGCGGGAATCGCCCGATTTACCCATTGAAACTTGTGCCTGCGCAGTCAGCGCGAAAAACAGGAAACAGATCATAATTGACCATGCGTTGTTATACCTTGCATAAGGTCTTCCGATATTTTTTTTCATGTGCTTATTTCTTATTGAATTATTCGGTGCCATTTTTTTAGTTCGTACAATTTTATTTTTTTATGGACGTAAACACGCGCCGGTTTTGCGGTCCCGGGCCCAGCATTAAATAGGGGCAGTATCCGGAGCCGTATGCGGTGTAGTCGACATCATCGGGATACGTCGGATTGATTCCTGTGCATATAATTGCCTGATAGCGACCGATTGCTATGCCGGTAACTTGTGTGCCGGAGTAAATTGCATGGTCTTGTATCAGTGTAAAAGCGGGTACAGCTGTAACACGTGTTCCGTTATCAGGGTTTATTACTCCCAATTTGCCCGAACCGTTGCCGTCCGGTGCGCCGGTATTGGTTCCGTTGCTTTGCCCTGAAGCGAAAATTCTCCCCTTGTCGGTGGCAAACATCATACACCCTCCAAGATAATCCCCCGTACGCATACGCAGGGTTGCCGCTGCCACCACGTTTTCGCCGGCGTCGAACAAACCGGGAAATTGCGTGACCTCTGTCGGTGTTACGTAAGTAACAGCCGCCACCCAGCCGGGAAACATTTCGGAGCCCCGATATCCCCAACGAAATAAACGATTGTCGATCGTTATTCCGAAGCCTTGCGAAACGGTTATGCCGATAATTTTAAATACAACGCCCGCCGGCGTGTTCAACATGACCGGCGTGAGCTGATTCGCAGTACTGCCCGTACCGAGTTGCCTATTGTTGCCTTCGCCCCATGTATAAATTTTCCCGTTGCGGTCGAGCGCTGCGGCCCATTGGTTGGCATTGATTGCGATGTCCTGTATTAATACTCCGCCCGGAAAATTGATTTTCGTAAAAACCGATTGGTTGCCATTAGTCAGGCCGTTGCCGTTTGCCCCGGACTGATTGCGTCCTGCAGCATATACATTGCCCGCTTCGGTTAAAATCAATGAATTATAGAGGCCTGCTTCGCAACGTACTGCTTTTTCACCTGCAGGCAGCGTTATCTTTTTAGGCGAGGGGGTATAACCCGAAGTAGTGCCAAGTCCCGTGCGGCCGTAAGAATTTCTGCCCCAAGCGTATGCGTCTCCGTTTTCAAGCACAGCCATTCCATGATAGTAGCCGCCGGAAACGTCTATGGCGGGGCCGCCCAATATCATCGACCACGAGCCGGAGCCTGTTCTCCCTTTGCCCGTGCGATAACTACCACCATACCCTGCGGTATAAACGGCGCGGTCATAGGCACCGATGGCAACGGAATAAAGATACCCGCACGAGGCTTTGAGCAGTTTGAAGTCTATACCGCCGAGCAGACGGTAGTTGATGGAATCTTGGATCGTCGTTCCGTCCACAATGTTATCGCTCCAGTTTCCGAATCGCGACGACTTTTTGTAACGAAGCCCGTCGGTTGATTCGTCATATACGATTGTTCCGCCCGGCGCCTCGTAGGTAGAAACACCGGGAGGGGCAACTACAGAATAAGTCTCAGTGGAGGTATTGCTCTCATCGTCGGTTACGGTTATTGATCTTGATGAAAAAACAGCATTAGGGACTACGACACTGGGATAACGATAACTGTTTGCCGTTGATGCAGATGCACCGGGGTTAATGTTAAAGGTATCTGCCGAACTGACGGAGGGTATTACCAGCCCTGATCGTTGGTAGGTCGAGTCTGTATTGACATCCAGCATTCCCCGCGGGTTGGCGCTGCCGATCCGGACTTGCGCTTGTGTATTCAGATTCAGAACGGACAGCAAAAAACAAAGAATAATTGAGAATACGTTGGTATACAGCGTTTTATTATACATAATTTTATATTTTATAAATGTATTCATTATTTTTATTTTTTAATCAGCGAAGGAATAGGGAATGTCGAAAATCCTGTACTCACCGCGCCTAACTGGTTAACACTTACATTTCCCATTCCGTAGCCGTAACTGCCGCTTTCAGTTGTTTCGCCGCCGCCGCTGCTTGTAATGACCAATGTTTGTTTGAGGAGCGAATGATCCACACCGATGGATGCCTGATCAAAAAGAGTACCGGGATAAATAGCCTTGTCGTAAATAGGGTAAAAGCCGCGGGCAATCGTGCCGCGCGTACCGGCGGCCGAGTTTGGCGAAAAAAACGTCGTAGTCGTTCCCTTGAAATAACCCAACCCCCAACGGTCGGCGGAATACCCTGTGCCTCCTGCGATTCCGCATGCATATACGTTTTTGTCGGTAACGACAATGGACCCGGCTTGGTAGCCGCTGCTTGCAGGCGCACCGGTGGCGACAAACCGCGAGCAGGCCGCATAAACGATCGTTTCGTTGGCACGGTCGAACCCGCCGCTTATAAGAAAGCTTGTCACATCAACGGGAGATCCTTGCACCGCTGCTGTTGTTGCTACGCTGCCTCCCCAGCCTTGTGCCGCTCCCCAGCCGTAGAGACGTTTGCCGTCCGCGCTCACGGCAAGTCCGTGATTTGTCCCCATGGCGACTTGCTTGACCGCGTCGCCATTAGGCATGTTTATTGGTCCGGGTATAACATAGCTGCTTGTTGTCGCGACATTGCCGTTACCCAGCCGTCCGTAAGCCTGATCCCCCCAGGTATAAACTTTTCCGTCGGTCGTTAATGCCGCGCCGGAAAGAGACGAAACCGCAATGTCTTTAATAATGTCACCCGAAGAACCTATGTTCAATTGGGTAGGAGTTGAAATAGAAGATGGAGTACTACTAGTACTATTTATTGCATTCCCGTTTACGCCACTGACATTGAAACCGAAAACATATACCTTTCCGTTTTTGGACAACAAAACCGAGTTGTAATAGCCTGCTTCGCAACGGACGATGGTATCGCCCGCTGTAAGCGGGATATTTTTCACGCGCATGGGAAAAGTAAAATTGGTTGTGGTGGTTTGCCCTGTTTTGTAACCCGTTCCGCTACCCCATGCCCATACTTCCCCGTTCCGTGTCGCGGCCAATGCATGCTGATACCCGGCGGAGATGTCAATGGCACGCGATGCGAGCACCATGCCGAAGGTTGCCGTCGAACCGGAAGAGCTTCCGAGACCGGTTTTGCCGTTGGCATTGGAGCCTCCCGCGTAAACCGCTTCATCTTCGTAACCGATTACAAGAGAGTACTGGTAACCTGCCGATACTTTTTTCACGCGAACATTCAGGCCGCCATAAATATCGGCGTTGAAAAAATTACTGAGGTCATTCATTTCACTGAGGCAGTCGCTCCAACCGTCATTTGTTTTCACTCTCAAACAGCCGGGAATCGATAAATCCGACGGACTTGGCGCCACGGCAAAAGTGTCGGGTACGGTAAAGACAATGGTCCCCGCCACCGCCTCCCCGCCGTCGGGTGTTTTAACCGTTGTTACATTATCAACTTTCGGCAGCACAAAACCCACGTTGCGTAACGTGCTGTCATTGACGTATTGTTGTCCTTGCAAATGCAGCAACCCTTGTGGTTTTTCGGGCGCTAAACTGTCCGGGTTGAATGCTCCCGCAGGTGTCTGAACACCGATTCCGACTTGTGCATTTGCATTGATTGCTATTAATGCAGCCATCAAAATAAAAACTTTCTTCATTTTTTTATCTTGTTTTGTTAATTTAATTTGATTTACATTGTAAATTAATAAAGCTGTTGAAAAAAATAGTTTATATTTTAAACGCCAAGTTGCAAAGGCAGAAAGGCGCGAAATTTAAATCCGTTGTGACTTTGTGTCTTTGCATCTTCGCGTTTAAAATAGTAGATAGTAAATGCTGCCGGGTACCAAATCATTTTGTTCTTTGTTTTTCCGGAGACCCGGAACTTTTTCCGCCGGCTTTTTTACTCATCATCGACCATATTTGAAAATACAGTACCCTCCCATCAGAAGCAATAACGCAAGTAAACATTCCCGGCTATCCAACGGTAACGGCTTTGAACCGACAAACCCGCCTCCGCCGGTTCCTCCCCCTTCTCCACCATCCGGATCCGGTTCATCGGCGAACAAAATCTGTTTGTCTTCTTTTATTATGGGTACTTTCTCTTCTTTATTTTTCGATAATGAATATTCTTTTTTATTTGACCAAACTTCTTCTTTAAATGTCTGGGACGGTAATTTATCGGCAATTACCGGAAAGATCACTCCTGTTGACATGATCAGAATGGCGATTATTTTAATTATTTTTCTCATATATTTGATTTTTTATAAACTATTAAAGTATGAACTGTTCATGATGATCATTTTGTTTGATTGTACTTTTGGGCCATGAGTATTTCATTTTATCCAAAGTTTTGTCACGTATGAATTTTTATTGCCGGTTATTTTTACGACATAGACTCCGGAAGGCAAATCTTGACGGACATTCATAACATATTCGGATACTTTTTCCCGACAATATAATTGTCCTTGAACATCGTAAACGGAAATGATCGAACCGAAATCGGCGTCGGTAAATGTACCGGCAACCAACATCCGCTGAGTGGAGTCGTAAAAAACATCCCACTGATTGTTAACCGGCGTTATTTCGGGTTCTTTTAATGACGACGGCTCATTCACAAACCACAATCTGAATCGGTCGTCGGCATCCGTAGGTTCGGTGGTGGTTCTGTAATAAGATTCCGGCGTCATTAAAGTTTTTGTCTCGTATTTTTTATCTTCCAGCCATATTTCCCGGATATTCCGCATGGTATTCAGCCGTAACCCGCGAATGTAAATGGTTTGAGGAATCCACGACGGAGTCATGTACAAATCCTCGTGCGAAACAGTGGTCGCCAATTGTTTTTCATCGACGGCATTTCCGTTTTCGTTTTTCAAATACAACAGACTCATGGCCGATTGTTCGGGTAAACTGCCGGAGCTTAACCGCAACATTCCGTTTTCCACGATTTGAACCGCTTCGCTTTTGAATGATAACCGATCTTCGCCGGAAGACCCGGAAGTCGATCTCAATTCTCCCGGCTCCCGCAATACGACGCAGACTCTGTCGGAAGTTTCGGAAACGGAATCCACGACTTCAAAAACAAAGTCGTCATACCGCTCATCTCCGCCGGAGCGCAAAAACATGTTGGAACCGTGAGTCACGTTATCTCTGGGGATCGTTATTGGTCCGGCAGAATAAGCATATACTCTGAACAGCTGTAACGGCGGGATCAAGAACTCGTCTCCGTCGGAAATGTCGCTGCCCGTATATGTTCCTCCCGTCGGCTTGATGGTATAATAAGTATGGTAATAATTAATGAACGGACCGGCTTCGTATGCCCTCGTGTTCGGATTCGAAACCCACACCCGGTTCATCACTTGTCGGTTAGTGACATCTTGATCTCCGGAACTGACATGCCATGTCGGCACATTGCCTGTTGCTTCCACTAAATCTTTGACAGACAAGGGAGCCAGAAACGAATTGCCCAGATAATTGTATCCGGTTTCCAAATTAACCGTTATGTCGCCGGTGACCGGTTTTTCTGCCTGATAAACCGGAATATTATCTCCGTCGTAAGTCGGATAAATATTGTTGGAATTTCCCATGTATTTGAACCGGTTGAACGCATAACCGTCAATCGCCCGATCAGCAAACAAGATCTGACTATATTTTTCGTCGATCAGATTGTCGTATTCATTTTCATCGGTACCGCGTAAATCGATGCCGACAAAAAACCCCCGCCCTGCATTTAACTGCACCTCCGGAGAACGTTCCGTTTGATTTTGGGTTCCTAAAAATCCGACAGGATCCGGCAGCGTCAAGGTATTGAACATGAAATAATCGGAACGAATAGATTCATACGGAGAGGCCATCCCGTACATTCTTTTGTAAGGAGATCCGAAGGACGACGTTAAATCGTCGCTGCCGTCAGCGGGATTTACGGACAGATTCACTTGAAAACGCCCTATTTCGTCGTAATCATTGATGGTTGCCGGCGGAGATTCGTAATACGGATATTTTACATTGCCGGTAATTTTTAAATGGGCAATCATTGTATTATATGGTGCGGACGGAAGGATGGGAATGGTGGAAGTCGGATAATCGCCGGCATCCGGAAACCGGGAATCCAATACAAAAACACCTTTCGTCATCACGATGTTCCTCATTTCACCGGCCATACGGGGATCCATCACCACGGTATACTTATTGTTTATTTCGACGGAGTCGGGAAAATAAATGTAATCCGTACTTTTTAACGGACGATGGATAAACGGTACGGAGGATAAACGTACACTGTCGGAATAAATTTCCTGCTTTGTACCTCCTCTGAATTCCAATTTCCCGCCGGGTGTTGCCCTCGAAAATGCTTGCGTATAACCGCTTCGGGAAGCGCTTGTATAAGCATTGTGGCGCAAATTGCCCGTCAGAACGATTTTTCCTTGCCCCATCATGATATTACAACCGGGTGTAGACGGTTGATTATCAGTGATTAAATCGCCTTCTATATACAGGGTGGCATTATTATCAATCCCTTTCACGCTCATATTCCCTGTATTATAAAGGGAGTATTTTAACGATTGTCCATAAACAAATGATGCTGCAAACAACGTGCAGACTGTTGCCAATAGTTCTTTTTTATATGTTCTCATTCTGCTTCAATTTAAATTCGCCGGAACATGTATGTTTTCCGGTTTTCATTACATTTAAAATATTTTTATTTCTCTATGATCAAAATCCTTATTTTTTATTCTATTAAATTCTCACTTTCAAATATTCAAACATTCAAACATTTCGACTCGTGTCCTATTAATCAAAAAAATATAATTATCGATAATAATCTTACCGACAATATTCCGGAAGCAGGCAATATCATCGGTATAGACAGGAAAATCAAAGATCTCATTGTAGCTTTTAATATTGGAGTTGATAATCAATAAATAATGGTAATATTGATTATCGGTATGTTGTACTCCAAAATATGTAAAGCCTGTTTATCTATATGAAACGCAAAAAATTATTGCATAAATAATCAAAACGGGTATCTGATCATCAACACATATCCCTTGCAAATTGCCATTCGGGATATTATGTGTTGTTTGATACGTGCAAAGGTATGAATATGAGTAATTTAAATTCAAGATCATTTGTGAGGGAATCACTCAAATAAGTGTCAATTATTGATATTAAACCTGTAAAATCGATTTTTATAGATATATTTGATTGGTTATTGTAAAAAATATCAAAAAATGCCACAGCCCTATTTTTTTATAGTAATTTTTCTATAGATATGTTTGATTATTTATTGTAAAAAAATATCGAAAAATGCTACAGTCTTATTTTTTTGTAGTAATTTTACCGCGAATGAATTTCATTTTTAGCAGTAATTTTATTCCAAATTTGAATTTATAAAAGCAATGAATGATTTTTGGTATGATTCTTTTATAGAATCGCTTTTCAGGAAATATCCCAAAAAGGCGAAACTGGCAGAGGCATTGATGGATCTGCTGTCAATTGAAAGAGAATCCGCATACAGAAGGATTCGCAGGGATATTATTTTCCCGGCCCATGAGCTTGTAAAAATTGCTTCGGCATGGGATATTTCTTTGGATGAGATTGTCGGGATCAATTCCAGACACGTCATTTTCAAAGTGCATTTATGGAATTATCTCAAGCCTTCGGAAGATGAACTGAATGATATGCGGGCATTGGTGCGGGGATTCGAAACTATCGACAACCATTATCCCGATATGGAATATATGGAGATTTCCAATCGATTGCCCCGGATGTTGACTTCCGGTTTTCCGTATTTACACCGGTTCCATTTGTTAAAATGGATGTATCAATATATTAATGAAGATGTAATGCCGTTTTCCCGGATCTTTTATCCGGAACAAGTAAGCGAATTATCATCCGCCTATTATCTGGCCACAAAAAATGTGTCGACCACCAATTTTATTTGGAACCTGATGCTTTTTAATTACTTGGTGGATGACGTTCGTTATTTTCATTCCATCTTTTTGATCACCGATGAAGAAAAAGAGCTGATCAAGAAAGATCTGTACGCCTTATTGGATTATATGTTGGAGGTGGCGGTCAAAGGCTGCTGGCCGGAAACCGGCAAGAAAGTAAACCTGTATATATCTTATATCTATATTGATACAAATTACGGCTATTATTATTCGGAAGGATTGAAGGTGTGCTTTGTCCATGCCTTCGGAAAGAATGAAATTATTACGAGTAATCTGATCATGGTGGAAAATTTCAAAAGCTGGATGCAATCCAAAAAAAGGGCATCTGTTCAGATTTCGGAAGCGGACGAAAAAAGCCGGATCGAGTTTTTTATGAAACAGCGCGGAGTGATCGATACGTTATAAAGAACTGTTCGATCATCTTTAAAGTCCCGATCAATGATAAATTTGTAAATCGTAAATGGTAGAATTGTAAATTAAAGGTGATGTTAGCCAAAAGAATTATTCCTTGTTTAGATGTAAAAGACGGAAAAACCGTCAAAGGAGTCAATTTTGTCAACTTCAGAGATGCGGGGGATCCGGTGGAATTAGGCGCCGCGTATAGCGAGCAGGGCGCCGACGAATTGGTTTTTTTGGACATCACGGCTTCGCACGAGAATCGCAAAACGTTTGTCGAAATTGTAAAACGGGTGGCGGCAAATATCAACATTCCGTTTACCGTAGGCGGAGGCATCAACGAATTGGAAGATGTGGGCCGGTTGTTGAATGCCGGAGCCGATAAAGTATCCGTCAATTCGGCCGCGATCCGGAATCCGGATTTGATTTCGGAGATCGCCAAAAATTACGGAAGCCAAGTTTGTGTGGTAGCCATAGATGCTCAATATGAAAACGGCGAATGGGTTTGTTACCTCAACGGAGGACGCATTCCGACCGATAAAAAGTTATTTTCGTGGGCAAAAGAGGCCGAAAACCTCGGAGCCGGCGAAATTTTGTTCACCAGTATGTCTCACGACGGAGTAAAAACAGGCTATCCGAACGATGCGTTAAGGATCTTGTCGGACACATTATCCATCCCGGTCATTGCATCGGGCGGAGCCGGCAAAATGGAACATTTCAAAGATGCGTTCGTTTTGGGGAAAGCCGATGCCGCACTGGCCGCCGGGGTATTTCATTTCGGGGAAATCAAAATTCCCGAACTGAAAGAATATCTTAGAAAAGAAGGCATTCCGGTAAGGTAGAAGGTACAATTTATTCGGTTTCCGATTTTTATCTCTTATCTTTTTCTTATTACTTTAACATGATGGATTTTAACAAATTGAACGGACTGATTCCTGCCGTTATACAGGATCATGATACTAATAAAGTGTTGATGCTGGGGTTTATGAATGAAGAAGCTTTGGCAAAAACCCGTGAAACCGGGAAAGTCACTTTTTTCAGCCGCACGAAAAACCGATTGTGGACAAAAGGGGAAGAGAGCGGCAATTTTTTGAACGTGGTTTCCATTGCCGAAGATTGCGACAACGATACGTTGTTGATTAAAGTGAATCCTGTCGGGCCTGTTTGCCATACCGGGAGCGATACTTGTTTCGGCGAAAAGAACGAAGAAAATATTTTGTTTTTGAAATATCTGCAAGACTTTATCGACCGTCGTTACCGGGAAATGCCCGAAGGGTCGTATACCACTTCCTTATTTAAAAAAGGGGTGAACAGAATGGCGCAAAAAGTGGGAGAAGAGGCTGTCGAAACGGTTATAGAGGCAACAAACGGCACCGGTGAAGGTTTTTTGTATGAAGCATCGGATTTGATTTATCATTTGATCGTGTTGTTGACTTCGAAAGGATACCGTTTGGAAGATTTGGCCGGTGAATTGAAAAAACGGCATAAATAAAATGCTTGACATAGATAATCTTTGTAACTTTGCACCCTTCATTTATAATACAATATGAGCGACAGCCTGATCAAATATGAAAATGTGAGCATTCCTCAAAAAGATACGATTGTTTTGAGGGAAGTAAATTTCGAACTGAAGGAAAAAGAATTTCTGTATGTCATAGGGAAAGTGGGATCGGGAAAATCGACTCTGCTTAAGAGTCTTTATGCGGAAATTCCTGTTACGGAAGGTAAAGCCGTTATCTTGGGTTATAATCTCAAAAAAATAAGGCCGGATCAGATTCCGTTTTTGCGGCGGAATTTGGGAATTGTTTTTCAAGATTTTCAATTGTTGGGCGATCGCAATGTCAATGATAATCTTGAGTTTGTATTGCGTTCGACCGGCTGGATCAAAAGCGGAGATATTTTGAGCCGGATCGACGGGGTCCTGCATCAGGTGGGATTGCCCGGCAAAGGCGATAAAATGCCGCATCAACTGTCGGGAGGCGAACAACAGCGTATCGTGATTGCCAGGGCATTGCTTAATTTTCCGAAAATTATTTTGGCCGATGAGCCGACGGGAAATTTAGATCCGGAAACCGCCGAACAAATCTTGTGCTTATTACACGAAATCAGCAAAAACGGTACGGCAATCATCATGAATTCCCATAATTATCATTTGGTGAGAAAATATCCTTCGAGAATGTTGAGGTGCGAAGCCGGCACGCTTTCTCCTATTTCTATTGAAGAATTTTCTCTTTTATGATTATATATTGCGTTAAATAAATTAAATTATGGGATATTTTCCCGGAAAGAAATTACTTTTGTACCGAAAATCGGATTCCGGTCAGGAAGATTGTAAAGGATCCGATTCCAAATAATCAAATGGTTTTACTAAATTTAAGAATAGAATGAAACAGTTAAGTTTTTTATTGTTGACATTATTGATAGGCGGCGGCGCCTTTGCTCAAAAAGCAGCCATTAAATTTGATCAGGAGTCTCATAATTTCGGGACGGTTGCAGAAGAAGTCGGAAGTGTTTCTTGTGATTTTACGTTTACCAACACCGGTACAGCTCCTTTGGTAATCACCAATGTAAAGACTTCCTGCGGTTGTACGGCTTCCAGCTGGACGAAAGAGCCTGTTGCTCCGGGTGCCACGGGGGTGATTAAAGCGACATATTCCACGAACGGCCGTCCGGGCGCTTTTACCAAATCCATTACCGTGACAAGTAATGCCGAATCGGGAGATAAAGTTTTGTATATCAGGGGTACGGTTACTCCCAAGGGACAAGCTCCGGATTTTGGTTATCCTGTCAAAATCGGAAGTTTAAGAATGACCACCGGCAATATCTTGTTCGGGCTTAAATTAGGAGAGAAAAAAAGTCAGATGATCGACATGATGAATAACGGTTCTTCTGAATTATCCGTTAAATTCGACAAATTACCCAAATATGTTTCCGTCACTCCGGCGGAAACTTCGTTGGCTCCCGGTGCAAAAACATCGATCATGGTGACGTATGATGCTTCGAAGTTGAAAAAAGACGGGAATTACAAGAACCAGTTTTTTGTAATTTTAAATGATAATGTAAACAATAAACCTGCCGTAGATAATAAGATTACGGTTTCAGGTACTGTTACAAAATAATTTTGTGAAATATTCTCTATGTATTTGACGCAAGGATTTAAGTCTTTGCGTTTGCTGTTTTTAGGGTTCGGTCATTCCCGGTTTTTATCGGTCTCGAATGTATGAATGATAAAAACAGGGGATTAATTTTTTTTAATACTGCTCTCCGCATAATCTTATTAGGCATGCTTCATCCCGAAAATGACCCTGAATACAAAGGCCTGAACGTGAATAAAGGAATCTCCCGGCCGCCTTCGGTAAATCCGTATCTCAAAATAAAAAGCAAAAAATCATACACTGTATCCGAATATTTAGAAGGAATTTTGAAGGGAAACAGCACGGTTTTGAGCCGGGCGGTGACGCTGGTCGAAAGTTCCAACCCGATTCACCGGCAAACCGCGCGGGAATTGATCGAAAAATGTGTTTCCTATTCGGGAAAATCGGTTCGTGTAGGCATAACGGGAGTGCCGGGCGCCGGCAAAAGTACGTCCATCGATACATTGGGCATGTATATTGTAGGAAAAAATCACCGGTTGGCCGTATTGGCCATCGACCCCAGCAGTGAACGAAGCAAAGGCAGTATTTTGGGCGATAAAACACGCATGGAATCGTTGTCGGTGCATCCGCATGTTTTTATCCGTCCTTCCCCTTCGGCCGGTTCATTGGGTGGAGTTGCCCGTAAAACAAGGGAAATCATTATTTTGTGCGAAGCCGCGGGCTTTGATACCGTTTTTGTCGAGACGGTGGGCGTCGGACAATCTGAAACGGCGGTTCATTCCATGGTCGATTTTTTCCTGTTGATTCAACTTGCCGGCGCAGGCGATGAATTGCAAGGCATCAAGAGGGGAATTATGGAAATGGCCGACGGCATCGTCATCAATAAAGCCGACGGAAACAATATCGAAAGGGTAAAATTGGCTCAACAACAATTTAAAAATGCATTGCATTTGTTCCCGCCTGCCGAGTCGGGATGGAAACCGGATGTCCTTACATATTCGGGATATTATAATATCGGTATTCCGGAAATCTGGGACATGATCGAGCGATATGTCGCTTTTACCAAAAAGAACGGCTTTTTCGATTACAAACGTGCCGAACAAGCTAAATATTGGATGTATGAAACGATTAATGAACAATTGAAGCTGCGGTTTTATTCGGATCCGAAAGTAGCGTCGGAATTGGCGATTAAAGAAAAACAGGTTGTTAATTCAGAAATCACATCATTTGCGGCGGCTAAAGATATATTGAAAATATATTACACGGGGATAAAATAATTGAATCGTTACGGCCTACCTGACAATGATAACGCAAAATAAAATACTTGTCAGTAATCGTTATTTTATTAATAATTTCTAATTTTGTACTATTTAATCGATTTTGTAAGGACTCCCGGTTACAGCAAAATGTAATAATTTGGGTATTGCTCATGAAAATGAACCTTGATTTACCAACATATGACGAAATGTCGGAATACCTTTCCGGGATTTGGGAACTCTTGACCGACGAAGAAAAAGTGGTGGTGAGAAAAAACGGAAGGTTGTATTATTTCAAAAAAAACGAGAAAATTTATTCTATCGGAGAAACTCCCGCTTATTTGATGTGCCTGATCAAGGGAAAAGTTAAAATCATCAAGGAAGGAGTGGGAGGAAAATCCCAGATCATCAGAATGATGGGGCCTTATGAATATTTCGGCTACAGGGCGTATTTTGCGGAAGAAACCTATCAAACAGGCTCCACAGCTTTCGAATCTTCGATGGTTTACTTTCTGCCGATGTCCATTATCCGGAGTTTGATTATCCTGAACAGTAAATTAGCCATGTATTTTATCAAGGCGCTTTCGGTCGATTTGGGAAATTCCGAATCCCGCACCGTCAATCTGACGCAAAAACATATTCGCGGACGTCTGGCCGAATCCCTTATTTTTCTTCAAAATTCGTATGGTTTTGAAGAAGATAATATGACGCTCAATATTTACCTTTCCCGCGAAGATTTGGCAAGCCTGTCCAACATGAACGCCTCCAACGCCATTCGAACGCTGTCTCATTTTGTTGCCGAGCATATTATCATTATGGACGGCCGCCGCATTAAAATCATAGATGAAGAAAGGCTTCGTAAAATAAGCCAGATCGGATGACATTAAATGTTTTGTCGGTTAATCATCAATCATGGGAGCTTTAAACAAAGAAACAGAACGGAAATTTTTGGTGAACAGTTTTGTTTTTCGAAATCTCGGCAATGCCGTGTATTATTGCCAGGGATATTTAAATGATGACCCCGGAAGGGTGGTTCGTGTCAGAATTGCCGGTGAAAAGGCTTTCCTGACCATTAAAGGAAAAAATGAAGGCATTACCCGACCCGAATATGAATACGATATTCCGGTCGAAGATGCCGGGTTCATGTTGAAGTCATTGTGTTTGCAACCGGTTATCGAAAAATATCGTTACAAAATTCCTTGGGGGGATTTGTTTTGGGAAGTGGATGAATTTTCGGGAGAAAACGAAGGGCTTGTCATCGCGGAGATTGAACTCCCGGATGAAAATCATCCGTTTGATATTCCCGAATGGATCGGGGAAGAAGTTACTTCGGACGAAAAATATTATAATGTGAATTTGAGAAAAAATCCATATAAAAATTGGCGTGAAGTAAAAGGTAAAAAGTAAATCGCAAACTTCTATTTCAGGTCTTACGGCTGACGGGTTCAGAGATTACTATGGAGAAATTGGCACTGTCACTTATCGAACATCAACATTGGGGCGTGATTCTACAACCGGCATTGATTGAAGTGGATGCGTCGTCGTCCCTGAAAATACTTGAAATCCCGGGTGTTCGTTCATCTTGTTTCCCGTCATTGAACGAAAACGAACAGAAAATCGTGCGGATTGCGGAGAAATATTCCGATAAAGCATTGATGAAACTTTATTCCAAAGAAAAAACGACCGCCGATTTTTTGAGAAGGGTTTCTTCCGATACGATTCGAAACTACATTCGTCCCTGCATCGAAGGATATCATAACCAAATCATCCGGCTTTTACCTTTGGACGGCTTATCGCTGTATGTTCGTGAAGGCAGTAAAGTCCGTGTCCTTTACGAAGAAGATGCGGTTGCCGTGTCCGGCCGGCCGGCTCGGGCGTTGTTTAATTTTATCAAGGACGAATCGGGGTTCAGATACTTCATTCAGGTGAAATGGGAAGACGAAATCATCGATTTGAAAGAAAAGACCTGCTTTGAACTTTGTGCAGATCCCGCTGTTGTGGTCGTGGATCGTAAGTTGTTTGTTTTTGACGACATTGATGCCAAAAAACTGCTGCCTTTTTTCTCGAAATCGTACATTACGGTTCCGGCTGCTTCCGAAAAATCATATATCGAAAAATTTGTGGTGAATTGCGTGAAGGAGTACGACATCAATTCATCGGGAATAAACATGGTTGAAATCCGGCCCTGCAAAGAGGCTATCCTGTCGCTCGAAAACGATTGGAATCAACGACCGGTTTTGCGTTTGAGATTCCGATACGGAAATAAATCGTTTCAGGCGGATTCCGGAGTCGAAAAGGTCGTGTATGCCGAAGAAAAAGACGGAAAAACAAATATCGTGTATTATTTCAGGGATGCCGTCTGGGAAAAAGGCCGGATCGATTTGCTTTTGTCTGCGGGATTGGAACGATATTCGGATAATTATTTTGTCGTCGGACTCCAAAATACGGAGGCGGAAAATCTTCCTTCGGAAGAAGTGTACACGTTGGTCGATTGGATCAGAAATCATGCGGAGGTGTTGCGGCACTTTGTTTTTGAACAGGAACATTTGCAACAAAATTATTATGTCGGGGAAATTACGTTGAATACCCGGGTCGATTCGGGACATGATTGGTTTGATGTACATTGTTTGGTCGTTTTCGATGATTTTCAAATTCCTTTCAGCCGATTCCGTCATCATATCCTGAACGGAATCAGGGAATATGTGCTGCCCGATAACCAGATGGTGGTTTTGCCTTCGGAATGGTTTTACCGTTATTATGAAATCATGTTTTTCGGGAAGAAAAACGGCGATAATATCCGGTTAAAACGTTGTTGTTATCAATTAGTGGATGACATCGACCGGTCGAAAATCGATGCTTGCCTTGTCGACGGAAAAGAATTGTTGCGTCCCGTGCCAGACGGCTTGAACGCTCAATTAAGGCCGTATCAGCAAAAGGGATATTCCTGGCTGATTTATCTGTATGAAAATCATTTCGGGGGATGCTTGGCCGATGATATGGGATTGGGAAAAACATTGCAAACGATTGCATTATTGCAGTATCTGGCTCCTTTCCGGAAAAAAGGTACGCCGGCTGCATGTGCCGATGAAACGGGACAGTTTTTCTTGTTTGAAGAAGATGCGCCGGAAATGAAGACCGAAAACATCCCTTCTTCGCTGCTGGTTGTGCCTACTTCTTTGTTGCATAACTGGATGAATGAAATCAAACGTTTTGCACCCGGCTTGAAAGTGTATCTTTATTCGGGAATCAAACGGATTAAGAGCAAAGACATCGGGAAAATTTTCAAGCATTATGACATCGTGATAACGACGTACGGCATTTTACGGAACGACATCGATCTGTTGCATCCGGTGGATTTCTTTTATTTGATTCTGGATGAAAGCCAATATGTGAAAAATCCGGCATCATTGACCTATAAAGCCGTCAAGCAGATTCAGGCTTCACATAAACTGGCGCTGACGGGTACTCCGATCGAAAATTCATTGTCGGATTTATGGGCCCAGTTTGATATTGTCAACGAAGGCATGCTGGGAAATTATTCGTTGTTTAAAAAAGCATACATCAATCCGATTGTTCAAAAAAAGAGTAAAGAAAAAGAAGAAATCCTGTTGAAGATGATCCGGCCCTTTTTGTTGCGCCGGACGAAAGAAGAAGTTACGCCTGAACTTCCGCCTTTGCTTGAGGAAGTGATTTATTGCGATATGAGTGAGGAACAGAAAGATTATTATAAAAAAGAAAAGAACCGGGTGCGGAATGTTCTGATCCGGAACCTCGACCGGCAATCGGAAGTATTGCCTTCGAAAGCGTCTTTACCGGTATTGCAGGGATTAACCCGTTTGCGGTTGTCCGCGAATCATCCGGCGCTGGCCGACCGTCAATTTGACGGATCATCGGGAAAATTCGAACAAGTGATTTTGCAGTTCGAGAGTTTAAAAGCCGGAAATCATAAGGTACTGATATTTTCTTCGTTTGTCAAACATTTGAAGCTGTTTGCCGATTATTTCAACAAACAATCTTGGAAATATGCTTGGTTGACGGGCGCTACCGGAGATCGGGAAAAGGAAATCAAATATTTTTCGGAACAACAGGATGTGAATTGTTTTTTTATTTCATTGAAAGCCGGTGGAGTGGGACTGAACTTAACCGCCGCCGATTATGTTTTTATTCTCGATCCGTGGTGGAATCCTGCGGCCGAAATGCAAGCCGTTGCAAGAGCGCATCGCATCGGACAAGAGCAAAACGTAATGGTTTACCGGTTTATTTCCATCGACACGATCGAAGAAAAAATCGTAAAATTACAGCAGGAGAAATCCGAATTGGTCGAAACATTCATCAATGCAAAAAATGTCGTACATTTGTCGATGAAAGAGATCGATGAATTATTGATTTAACATTTTTATGAATTAAAAATAAATGATTATCGGACGTCATACGCGGTTATCCATGCAGGCGGGAGGTAAAAAATGTATCCATGTTTCAAAAAAATATTCGTTCTTTTTGTCCCGTCAGGAACAAAATATTTTCCTCTCCACATTACGTCCCTGACGGGACTTTGGTCACCGGAGGAATTTTCTTTTCTACCAATATGTTGTCCTTACGGGACAGAAAAACAACATTTTCCGGAATGAATTTTTCAAAAATAACGAATATTACATTTTTTACACCCCATCAGCGAGGATAAGTAGGTACAACATTCGATGGTCATATAAAAATATTAACGTATGAAGCCTGAAGAATTATCCCGAAGCAATCTGTCGGTTTTTGAACAAATAAAACAGGCCGATGAGAACGGCAACGAGTAACAGATGGGATACCAAAGCGATACCTATATAAATATAAGGTGATGAAAAACGAATTCGAAATAATGGCGCCCGTCGGTTCATACGACTCATTGGCCGCCGCCATACAGGGCGGCGCCGATTCCGTTTATTTCGGAATCGAAGGATTGAACATGCGTGCGCGTTCGTCCAATAATTTTACCGTCCGGGATTTACACGAGATTGCCGCCGTGTGCCGGGAGAATAATATGAAAAGTTATCTGACCGTGAATACGATCATTTATGATAACGATTTGGCGACAATGCGGCAAATCGTCGGCGCGGCCAAAGAAGCCGGCATTTCGGCGATTATCGCGGCGGATGTCTCTGCCATGATGTACGCCCGTGAAATCGGAGTGGAAGTGCATTTATCGACACAATTGAATATTTCCAACACAGAAGCGTTAAAGTTTTACGCGCAATTTGCCGATGTCGTTGTTTTGGCCCGGGAACTGGATTTGACACAAGTGGCGGAGATTTACAAGCAAATCGGCGATCAAAAAATCTGCGGGCCCGGCGGGAAGCTTGTCCGGATCGAAATGTTTTCTCACGGCGCTTTGTGCATGGCCGTTTCGGGGAAATGCTATTTAAGCCTGCATGAAATGAATGCTTCCGCAAACAGGGGCGCCTGCATGCAAATCTGCCGGAGAGGATATACCGTCAAAGACAAAGAAAGTGATATCGAGTTGGAGATCGACAACCAATACATCATGTCTCCCAAAGACCTGAAAACCATTCATTTTTTGAACCGGATGATTGATGCGGGTGTCAGCGTGTTTAAAATTGAAGGCCGCGCCCGCGGACCTGAATATGTCAGAACGGTTACCGAATGTTACCGTGAAGCGATTGAGGCTTATCTGGAACATGATTTTACACAAGAACGGATCGATCGTTGGGATGCCCGTCTGCGTACGGTTTTCAATCGCGGGTTCTGGAACGGTTATTATTTGGGACAACGATTGGGCGAATGGAGCGATAATTACGGCTCTGAAGCAACCAAACGAAAAGTGTATCTCGGAAAAGGAATCAAATATTTTTCGAACATCGGAGTCGCGGAATTTTTAATGGAGACGCAATCGTTGAAAGTCGGTGACGAAATCTTGATCACCGGGCCTTCCACAGGAGCGGTAACTACCGTTGTGGATGAGATTCGGGTGGATTTGAAACCGGTGGAAGAAACCGTAAAAGGAGAACGATTTTCCATCAAAATCAAGGAAAAAATTCGTCCTTCGGATAAACTTTTCAGGTTGGACACTTCTATTAATAAAAAATGACCTATATTTGCTTTTTTATTAAACTAACTTTAAAGTTTTACTAAAATTAAGAAAAAAATGAAAAAGTACATTGCTGAGATGATCGGAACAATGGTTCTGGTTCTAATGGGGTGTGGTGCGGCTGTTTTTGCCGGTGCGGCGCAGCCTTTTCCTAATGTGGGTACATTAGGCGTTGCTTTTGCTTTCGGGCTTGCGGTGGTATCTATGGCTTACGCCATCGGCGGTATTTCGGGTTGTCATATCAATCCGGCGATTACGTTGGGATTATTGGTGGCTAAGAAAATCAACGGAAAAGATGCCGGCATGTATATGATTTTTCAAGTAATCGGCGCAATTATCGGTTCCGCCATATTGTACGTATTAGCCAAAGATTCCGGTTCCACGACAACGTTAACCGGTGCGAATGACTACACGGAGGTGCTTCCGGCATTCGTTGCCGAAACGGTGTTCACATTCATTTTCCTGTTGGTTGTGCTTGGATCCACGTCTAAGAAAGCTCCTGCCGGATTTGCCGGTTTAGCCATCGGTTTGGCATTGGTGTTGATTCATATCGTATGTATCCCCATTACAGGAACTTCCGTGAATCCTGCAAGAAGTATCGGCCCGGCTCTTTTCCAAGGTGGCACGGCGTTGGCTCATCTTTGGCTGTTTATCGTAGCTCCTTTCTTGGGTGCGGTTATTGCGGCTTTCGTTTGGAATGCGATTACAACCGAAAGTGAAAAATAAAAAACACGTTTTTGAAAACCCGTACCTGTAACATACTCATACAAGCAAAAACAAGGCAAAAAGCCCGCGACCTTTTTTAAAAAGCCCGCGGGCTTTTCGTATAATCGTAAGGACGAATTCCCGAAAACGTCGGGACGATTTTCAAAAAGCCCGCGGGGATTTCCTTATTTCATCTTTTCGACCGTTTTTCGATCGGGAAAACAGGCCACATACCCGTCCCGGCATTGTAGACTAAAGTTTTTTATATCATTTTTTAATGTCGCCGGTTACTTGACTTATCCAAAATTTCTATTTCAAAAAGGCGTTCAGCTTCTTATATTTTTATTTAGTAAGATATATGAAATACTTTGTGGTGGTATTCTACAAAGTATACTATATAATTAATTGATATTCAAATTATTATATTATTTTAATGATTATCGGATGTTATGCCCGGCCCTCCCTGCAGGGAGATGTAAAAAATGTGTCAATGTTTCAAAAATATTCATCCTTTTTTGTCTTGTCAAGTACATTATATCGGTAAAAAAACAGCACCCCTTCCCCCCTCTCCCGCCGGGAACAAAATGTTTTCTTCTTCACATGACGTCCCTGACGGGACTTTGGTCACCGGAGGAATTCTCCTTTCTACCAATATGTTGTCCCTGACGGGACAAAAAACAACATTTTTTAGAACGGATTTTTCAAAAAAACGAATATTACATTTTTACACCACACTTGGGGAATAGATAGGTGCAACATCCGATAATTATTTTTTTATTAAATACATTACTATAGCATTTAACATCATAAAAATTATTATACATTGATTTTCAATTATATATATTGATAATGAGTAATGGGTTATAATTGTTAAATACGCATTAATTCTATTGTAATAAATTATAATGATTATCGGATGTTATGCCCGGCTCTCCCTGCAGGGAGATGTAAAAAATGTGTCAATATTTCAAAATATTCGTCTTTTTTTGTCCCGCCGGGGACATTATATTGGTAAAAAAACACCCTCCCCTTCACCCCCTGTCCCGTTAGGGACAAAATGTTTTCTTTTTCACATTACGTCCCTGACGGGACGTTGGTCTCCGGCGGAATTCTTCTTTCTACCAATATGTTGTCCCTGACGGTACAAAAAACAACATTTTTTAGAACGGATTTTTCAAAAAAAGAATATTACATTTTTACATCCCATTTGGGGAATAGGTAGATACGATGAAATTCCTATTTATATTCAAAAATAAAAAAATATTCAAAACAAAGATTTTATATATCCAAGAAAACCCTTATTTCCTAAAATACCCTTAGCAGCCTTGGATGTCTCTTTTCAGTCTTCTCTCTTATTTCCTTATTTTCAGTCTTTTAATAAGAGGAAATAAGGGAGGTTGTAGATGTTATTTTCTGCTACTGAGGGAATTTCTTAAAAATAAGGGCAATACAAAAAGAACGTGTTTTCAAAAAAAATAGACCTATATCTTTCACATCCATGTATATTTTAATAGTGGATAAGCATTTAAAATTTTAGCATGCAATATAATTCAAACAATCTTTAAAATATTTGTGGTAATGTCCTACAAAGTGTATTATTATAATTAATTAATATTTAAATTATTATATTATTTTTTATAATGATTATCGGATGTTATACCCGGCTCTCCCTGCAGGGAGATGCAAAAAATGTGTCAATGTTTCAAAAAATATTCATCCTTTTTTGTCTTGTCAAGTACATTATATCGGTAAAAAAACACCACCCCTTCACCCCCTCTCCCGCCGGGGAGAAAATGTTTTCTTCTTCACATGACGTCCCTGACGGGACTTTGGTATCCGGCGGAATTCTCCATTCCACCAATATGTTGTCCCTGACGGGACGGAAAACAACATTTTTTAGAACGGATTTTTCAAAAAAACGAATATTGCATTTTTACACCACACTTGGGGAATAGATAGATACGATGAAATTCCTATTTATATTCAAAAATAAAAAAATATTCAAAACAAAGATTTTATATATCCAAGAAAATCCTTATTTCCTAAAATACTCTCAGCAGCCTTGGATATTTCTTTTCAGTCCTCCCGCTTATTTCCTTATTTTCAGTCTTTTAATAAGGGGAAATAAGGGAGGTTGTAGATGTTATTTTCTGCTACTGAGGGAGCTTTTTAAAAATAAGGGCAATACAAAAAGAACGTATTTTCAAAAAAAATAGACCTATATCTTTCACATCCGTGTGTATTTTAGCAGTGGATAAGCATTTAAAATTTTAGCATGAAACATAATTCAAACAGACTATAAAATATTTGTAGTAATATCATACAAAGTATATTATTATAATTAATTAATATTTAAATTATTATATTATTTTTTTATTAAATACATTACTATAGCATTTAACATCATAAAAATTATTATGCTTTGATTATCAATTATATATATATTGATAATGAGTAATGGTTTATAATTGTTAAATACGCATTAATTCTATTGTAATAAATTTTAATGATTATCGGATGTTATGCCCGGCTCTCCCTGCAAGGAGATGTAAAAAATGTGTCAATGTTTCAAAATATTCGTTTTTTTTGTCCCGCCGGGGACATTATATCGGTAGAAAAACACCCTCCCCTTCACCCCTTGTCCCGCCGGGGACAAAATGTTTTCTTCTTCACATGACGTCCCTGACGGGACTTTGGTCACCGGAGAAATTCTCCTTTCTACCAATATGTTGTCTCTGACGAGATAAAAAACAACATTTTTTAGAACGGATTTTTCAAAAAAAGAATATTACATTTTTACATCCCATTTGGGGGATAGATAGGTACAACATCCGATAATTATTATTATTATTTTACAGTAAGTTAAAAAAATATATTTTTTAGAACACCACCGATTCATAATGACAGCATGTCCCTGCAATCCATTATCATCAGTCCCCAATAAATTACCATCAGGGTCATAGACAGGATACATTCCTGTCGGGGCTGTGTAACATATCGGATTCCCGCCGCAGAACGAATACATGGATTCCCGCGGACGTTTCTCCGTCCATGGATCAGCTTGCCGGAACAGCCCCGGACACAAAAACTCTTAACTCTTAACTCTTAACTCTTAACTTTTTGCTATTTTTGCACATGCAGTAAATCGGCTTGTCGCTTTTTGTTTTTCAAAAAGAGGAAAGTCCGGGCAACACAGAGCGCCGCACTTCCTAACGGGAAGTTGTTCGTAAGGACAAAGCAACGTAACAGAAAATAACCGCCTTATTCGTAAGGTAAGGGTGAAAAGGCGAGGTAAGAGCTCACCGTTTTTGTGGCGACACAAAAAGCTGTACGGCTTGCGGGTTGCAAGGCCATGTATACCGACGCGGTAGGGTTGCTCGCCCGATGTCGGGGGGTAGGCCGCTTGAGTTCCGGTGCGAACCGGAATCCAGATAAATGACAGGCATTCGGAAGAATACAAAACCCGGCTTACAGATTTACTGCTTTTTTAATCTCCTATTGTTAACAAAACGGCTTGCGGACTATACGCGAGCCTTGTATTGATGTTCCCATGAAGCCGGAAAAGAAAAAGAAGAAATCCGGGATCGACAAGATGGTTGATTGGAGCAAAAAAGGGATTCTTTTTTTGCAGGAAGGGATATGGAGGGTTTCCGAGGCTCCGAAAGGCATTCGGAAGCCGGGATTTGATATTGTCAAGTCGTTTGTAATGGCTGTTCGCCGGTACAGCGAAGATCGTTTGCAAAATAAAGCTTCGGCATTGACTTACAATTCGTTGCTATCTATTGTGCCGATGTTGGCCGTGCTTTTCGGTATTGCGCGAGGATTCGGATTTCAGAATATTATTGAAACTCAGTTGTTTTCTTTTTTGCCCGGACAAAAAGACGCGCTCGGGCAATCGCTTAAATTTGTGGATTCGTATTTGGAACAGGCCAAGAGCGGGGTGTTCGTGGGGATCGGTCTTGCTCTGCTTTTATGGACGGTCATGAATTTGCTGACAAATATCGAAGATGCATTCAATGAAATTTGGCGTGTTCAGAAATCTCGCAGTTGGTCCCGTAAATTTACCGATTATTTGTCGCTGTTTCTGGTTGTTCCCGTATTGATCATTTGTTCGGTCGGATTGTCTTTTTTTATTTCTTCCACCTTGTTTGAGCGGTTTCAGGATATTGTTTTGATAACTCCCGTGATCACTTTTTTCATCAAATTGATCCCGTTTTTCCTTGTCGTCCTTACATTCACGGGTATTTATATGTTTATCCCGAATACCCGCGTTAAATTCTTGAATGCGTTCGGGGCGGCTTTTGTGGCCGGGACTGTCTTTCAGCTATTTCAATATCTTTATATTTCCGGACAAATCTGGGTCTCGAAATACAATGCCATTTACGGTAGTTTTGCCGCTTTGCCGTTGCTGTTGTTATGGCTGCAATTGTCGTGGGTGATTTGCCTGTTCGGGGTTGAATTGGCCGCAGCCGGCCAAAATATCGAAAGTTTCAGTTTCGAAAAAGATACCCGGAATATCTCCCGGCGGTATAAAGATTTTTTGACCATCATGATTACCGCCATTATCGCGAAACGGTTTGAAGTCGGTTTGAAGCCGTTGACCGAAAATGAAATTTCGATGAACTATAAGATTCCGTTAAGACTTACGGGGGAAATTCTGGAGCTTTTGCTCAAAATCGATGTGTTAAGCGAAACAAACTCGGCTCATGAATTAGTGCCTGCCTATCAGCCGGCATTGGACATCAATAAGATATCGGTGGGTTTTTTATTGAATAAAATAGATATGGCCGGTACCGAAGATTTTGACATCGATAAGAATATCATGAAGAAATATCGGGAGGAATACCTTCAATCGAGGGATTTTTTGATGCAAAAAAATAATGATACTTTAGTGAAAGATTTGTAAAATAGATACTTTTGCAGATACAATAATAAAAGCCAAACGGAATAAACATGAGCATTTTAATACCGGCATCAACAGGTTATCTGTCTGTGATCCAATGGATAGAGCATCATTTGTTGTCGTGCCCGAGCAAAAAATTCCTGCATCTGGAATGTCCGGGATGCGGCATGCAACGAAGCTTGCTGGCTTTGCTGAAAGGAGACCTCATCGAAAGCATCCGCATGTATCCGGCATTGCTCCTGCTTATTTTTTTGGTTACTTTTACATTTCTTCATCTCAAATTCGATTTTAAAATCGGGGCAAGCCTCATCAAATGGAATCAGCTTTTTGCCGGAATCATTATTCTTACTTTTTATTTTTACAAATTAATCACTCATAAAACCTGTATTTAACATGGACAACGAAGAATTACAAAATTACCGGTTCAACGAACCGCAACAGGAAGTGCCGAATGCAACGGTCGTATTGATATTGGGGATTGCCTCCATCGTGACTTGTTGCTGCTACGGAATACCCGGACTTATTTGCGGGATTATCACTCTTATTTTGTCGGGAAAAGGAATGAATGCCTACAAAGGAAATCCGCTGATGTATACCCAAAGTTCATACAACAACCTGAAAGCAGGACGAATTTGCGGAATCATCGGATTATCATTATCCGCCATTTATTTCATCATAGTGCTTATCTGCCTCATTGTATACGGCGTGGCAGCATTATCCAATCCGGAACAATTCTTTAACAGTCGTTTTTAAGAAAACCCTGTTATGATTGCACAAAAGAAGGCCGGGCAAATGTCCGGTCTTCTTTTTTAACCGAAGACAGACCGGTTTACAGATCACCTGTAAAAGTTGTGGGGTTAAAAAAGCGCGTAGCGCTTATATGTTTATAGCCTTAAGTTTGCGGGTAAACAAGGTTATATTTCATTACCGCAGGTTTAAAAAACAAAACCAAAAAGAAAACGGCCCGATTTCGAAACAAGGTATTTTTACATCATCAATAAATCATTGATTTCTCATGTGGAAAGACCTTTTTTATTTTACCCGGAAAGAGAAAAAAGCCGTTTTTGTCCTGATCGGACTGATTATTCTGTTGTCGTTTTCGAGCCTGATGATTCCCTATTTTTTGGCGTTGAAACAATCCCCGGTCGATTACCGGAAAGACATCGAGGCTTATATCGAGTTCCGGGAATCGCTTCAACGTATGGAGGAAAAATCCCGTTCCGGTAACAACACGCGAATCGAACCGCACAAGCCGGCCCTGTTTATTTTCAATCCGAACACAGCCGATTCTTCATCATTCATCCGATTGGGTTTGAAACCTTTTCAAGCCCGAAACATCCTAAAATACCGCAACAAAGGCGGCCGTTTTAAAATTCCGGAAGATTTTTCAAAAATATACGGATTAAACCGGGAATCATTCGAACGATTAAAACCTTACATACAAATTCCCGAAGATACAGTTTCAACCAAAAAGCCCCGGATTCTTCCAACCGATTTTCCCGAATACCCAAAAAACAAACCCGACTACCCGAAACAAGAAAAATATGCTGAGGGAACCGTCATTGATCTGAACACGGCAGACACCACCGAATTAAAAAAGATACCCGGAATAGGGTCTGTTTTTTCCGAACGCATCGTGACCTACCGGAATCGTTTGGGAGGCTTTTATTCGCCGGAACAATTAAAAGAAGTCCGTGGAGTTACTCCCGAAATGTACCTGCAACTGCAAAACCGGTTTCGAGTGAATCCGGCCGGTATTTCCCGAATATCCGTAAATCATTCCGACTTCAACCGGTTGATATCGCATCCGTACATTTCGTATCCCCAAGCCAAAGCATTCATCGAATTGAAAAAAAAGAAAGGGCGGCTGCATTCTTTCGATCAAATATCGCTGCTGGAAGAATTTTCGGAGAAAGACATCGAACGATTGACTCCTTATCTCAGTTTTGATTAAACCTTCAAATGATCATTAAAATAGAAGATCATTCATTCAGGAATTGCAACAAAATAAACCGGCTGTTTATTTTTGTTTAATGATTATCGGATGCTATGCCCGGCTCTCCCGGCAGGTGAGGTATAAAAATGTAATATTCGTTTTTTTGTCCCGCCGGGGACAACATATTGGTAGAAAGGAGAATTTCTCCGGTGGCCAAAGTCCCGTCAGGGACGTAATACGGGAAGGAAAACATTTTGTCCCTAACGGGACAGGGGGTGAAGGGATGGTGTTTTTCTACCGATATAATGTCCCCGGCGGGACAAAAAAGAACGAATATTTTTTTGAATATTGAAATATTTTTCACACCCTCCTACACGGAGATAGGTAGGTGCAACGTCCGATAATCATTAAATATAATTTATTTTTGCGACATACTAAAATAGATATAGTCAATCCTTATTTTTTATGGTTCCCTCAGTAGCCCGGGAATGCGTCCGATTTCTGCCCTTATCCGCTTATTCAGGGAGATTCTGTCGACATTTATTGTATTAAAATAAGGGTGAGATTGGTTGACATTACATCAGCTGCTAAAGGGACTTTTAAAAAATGAGGTTTTTATTTTAAATCGATATAAGATTAACAATGCCTCTGTTTTTAACGTAATCGGAGGTATAACCTGCACCGGCAACCAAGAACTTTATTATATTTGCACCAACAAATTTTTTAAATAAAAGAACCATGAGTACAAAAAAAATTATCGGAACAAGTATCATCGCTTTAGCCGCTGTATTAACAACCGGCATGTTTTCAGGTTGCTCTAAAGGGAAAATCATCGAAGCCGCAATCGACAAAGTGGTTACGGAAAGCAAGATCATGTGCCCCAGACAGGTCGATGAGATAACACGATTAGACAGTATTACGCATCCGGGCAAAGCGACTATCGAGTATTTTTACACGTTGAATATGAGTAAAGACGACCTCGACCAAGAGGTACTCGAAGCCGGGGAAAAAACAATGGAACAAACCATCATCAACCAAATCAAAACTTCATCTCAATTGAAGCCGTTACTCAGTCTCGGCAATGTGACATTCCATCATATTTATTTTGATAAAAACGGAAAAACCGTTTTCGACATCAACATCACTCCGGACATGTATAAATGACTTCATGTGCCGACAAGCCGGTGAAAAACTTACGACTTCACCGGCTTGTCGGCACATCAGCCTGTTAATCGATTCTGAACCAATCAACTTCCACTGTTCCGCCGTCGTTATTTTTGACGGGACGGGTGCAAAATAAACCGACTTTTGCGCCGATCCATTTTCCTTCTTTGGCCGTGAATGTTTTTCCGAGTGGCGAAAAATTCTTTCCGTCTTTGCTGTACGTAAAAGAACAAACTCCTCCTTTTTCAACCTTCACGCGGAGATATAATGTATTTTCTTTCAGGTCGACCGAAGCATTTACTTTTTCGGGACTGCCTTTATCCGCTTTCAGACATTCGTTTTGGGAAAGGACAAAACCTTTTCCGGTATTTTCAAACGACAATAAGGCATAATCCAATCCCATCACCACCAAACCGGTTCTTTCCCCTATTATTTTGGAGTTCGGCTTAAACGTTATTTTTGCCGTAGCTTTAAATTCGGTTGCCGGAAATTTTTGCAACAACAAGTTCGGTACATCCCACAAATTTCTGTAATCATCGGCAACCGGCACAGTATATAAGTTCAGACATCCTTTTCCGACATTCGTAAAATACCACCAATCTTGCGGATTGGCATGCCATTGCCATTGCAAACCCAAAGCATTCTCCGAAAATTCGTCGCTTTCGGCGGGAGTACAAACCGGATAGGATTGTCCGACATCCGGTTTTTTGTACGTCAAAACAGGATCACCGCACCCGTCGCCGTCTTTGTCGATACCGATCACCGGCCAATCGTTTTTCCATGTCATCGGTTGCAAATGAACGACACGACCGTACATATACCTGTCCTGAAAATGCAGGAACCAATCTTCGCCGGTTTTCGTATCGATCCAAGCTCCCTGGTGAGGGCCGTTAATTTCTGTTTCTCCTTGCGCCATCACTACTTTTCGTTCGTAAGGGCCGTAAATATTTTTGGAACGTAAAACAACCTGCCAACCGGCAGACACCCCGCCGGCGGGTGCAAAAATATAGTAATAACCGTTACGTTTATAAAACTTGGGGCCTTCGATGGTTTCGTCTTTTTCGTGTCCGTCATAAATGATTTTGCTTTCTCCGACCGCCTTTTTCCCGTCGGGAGAAAGACGAGTAACCGCCAGCACGCTTTTCATTCCCGCACGGCTTCCGGCAAACGCATGCACCAAATAGACCTCGCCGTTATCGTCCCAAAGCGGACAGGAATCGATCAACCCTTTTCCGGGCTTCACCAATGTCAACGATTCCCATTCTCCGGCCGGATCTTTCGTTTTGGTCATGTAAATACCGTAATCCGGATCGCCGTAATAAATGTAAAATTCACCGTCGTGAAAACGAATCGAAGGCGCCCATACGCCATTTCCGTGTTGCGGCTTCGAAAAAGCCGAATCGGGAATCAACTTCGGAACGGCATAACCGATTATTTTCCAGTTGACCAAATCTTTCGAATGCAAAATCTGCAATCCGGGAATGCAATTAAAACTCGACGATGTCATATAATAATCATCGTTGACGCGGCAAACATCGGGATCGGAATAATCGGCATTCAAAACAGGATTTTTATAATGGCCGTTTCCGAGATCCGACACCCACACTTTCGAAACATAATTTTGTGCATTCAAAACAAATGCACTCAAGCATAAAATCAAAGCAACTGTTTTTCTCATTTTACTTCACTAAACTATTTAAATACATTTCCAAATTGGTGTAACCCGAACTGAGATCATACGCGGAATCATCGGCTTTGTATTTGTCGAGGCCGCAGGCATCTTCCCAAGCATCGGGCATTCCGTCATTATCGCTGTCGACGGGAGCGGACAAGGAACGCAATTCGGGCCAACCTCCCACTTGCGATTGAGAATCAATTATTCCTTTGTCACCGTAAGTAAAAGAGCCGTTGCGGACTTCTTCCACGATACGGCGGTCGACGGCATCGCGCACCAAACTTGCTCCGACATGTTGCAATACCGCATCGTATGCTTCTTGAGCCGTATGTTGCGTAATCATTTCATATTCAAAAGGTTGATCACTATGGCAACGCTGATATAACGAATCCGTTCTTGGTTTCGGCTGATTAACCCCTTCGCGTTCGATATAACTTTTATAATCTACGCCCTTCCAATTATCAAGGGTAACCATCGAATTTCCATCCATAATATTCCCTGCAATATAAAAAATTCCGAAATCATGAATTCCGTTTCCGTCTTTACTCTGCCACGCTTCCAGAATCCGACTCCGAACGTTTTTTTTCGTAGCCGGGCCCGGTTTATAGTAATTATTCACCAAATTATACTGCCCGTCTTCGCCGGCGTAAGCACTGTTATACCCCCAGTTGTAAATCACATTGTTGCGAAAGTCGGCTATTTCCGTTTCTTTTGTTTGCTCGTGATAACGCGCTCCGCAGAATCGGGGATTCCGGCTTGAGTGATGTGCCAGCAGGTTATGATGAAAAGAAGCTTTCTTCCCGCCCCAAATGCCGCCATAGCCGTGCGCACCTTTTTTGTGGATGCTGTTTCGCAAACTTTCGGACAAAATACACCATTGCAACGTAAAATATTCATTGTCGTAAAAGGAACCGCATTCATCGGTACTCCAGCTCAAGGAACAATGATCGATGATCATATTTTTTTGGCGGACGCCGCCTAATGCATCATCTTGTTCATGACCTTGATCACCCATCCGAAAACGCATATAACGGATAATCACATTGTCGGCTTTCACTTTTACCGGATGGCCGGCGATGCAAATGCCGTCACCCGGAGCCGTTTGTCCGGCCAAGGTAATACTGTCATTATCAATGACCAACGGCGATTCAAGGAAGATGATTCCCGACATCCGAAAAACAACGGTACGCGAACCATGTTCCCGGATAGCCGCCCGAAGGCTGCCCGCGCCATCGTCATTCAGATTATCGACGAACAACACCCTGCCTCCGCGACCGCCGACCGTATATTGTCCGAAACCTTCGGCGCCGGGGAAAGCCAACGAATGATTTTTACTTTCTTCTTGAGCATGAGAAGTTATTCCTAAAAAAAATGCAACTAAAAGTAATCCGAAATTTTTCATCTGTCTATTATTTTATCGTTTTACCGCTTCTTTGATCAAATTGAACAATAATTGTTGACCGACGATATTTGCCGGATTATCGATCGCCGGATTGAATGTTCCCATCGCTTCATCCATGCCGTCTATATCAACCGGAGCATCACTTCGGGCAACTTGTTTGACACACGCGGGAATATCGAGAGTGGTAATTATGATTTTTCCGCGTCCTGTCGGAATCAGACTCAACGCCGAATACACTTCTTTGCGATGATCGGAGACGCAGCCGGCCAATGTTTCGCCGCTTCCTGTCCGCAAACCGATTCTCCGGCGATTATAGGCCGAGAAACATTGATATTCCCAATTGAAAACGCAATCAACCGGCAAACCGTCAAAAACGGGATGCGCCCGATTGAAAAAATTGCCGCCGTACCATGAGCGACCCAACTCTTTGTATCCTCTGAAATCCAATACTTCCTTATCCGCCAGAAATTCCGCCCAACGCACCGGATTGTCCACAATAATCAACGAGCCGCCTTTCCACACCCATTCAATAATATCGCTCATACCGCTTCCCCACTGCTGCGGCTCAAAAGCGCCGATCAGCAAATAGTCGCCGGACGGAACGCCCTGTTCGTATTTTTTCACCTTCACTCCCATCCGGTTCATAAATTTCATCCAAATGCCGGTGGTATCCGCAACCAAACCATTTACGGGAATATTTTTCACATCCGGCTTTACGGCAAAAATTTGGTCATCGCCCTTCACCGTCAAATCTTTACCCGCTTTCATTTCCGCCTTCACCGTAGTATATCCTGCTGTCGGAACCACAAATTTCAGGCCGGTCAACAGATTTTCACCATAAGTAACTCCCCCGCTTATAGTCACTTTTTTCGTGAAAGAAGCTTGGACTTTTCCGGAATCGTCTTTAACTGTAACGGTCAAAATGAATTTTCCCCGGATGTTTTTTTCATTTACAATAAAAATATCCGCGGTAACCGTATCGCCGACCGCCAAAACTTTGTGATTAAGTTTCACACTCAGAAAAAGCGGAGCGTTGTAGCGGGCAATCAAATCGGGATCTCCCTTCAGATTACGGTAATTATCGACAATTCCCGAATGATTTTCCAGCTTCATGGATTCCCACCCGTTGACAGCATAACCGTCCACCGTGTTGTTGATGCGGATATTTTCAATCACCCGTCCCTGATAATAAAAAGAAACATTTCCCATGGCTACCGTCAGATCATCGACCGTAGGGAAAGCTTTGTCAAAACCCCGGGTGTGCAGGAAACGGTCGTAAGCATCGTACCAGGCAAGATAGTCGGCCGCTTCCCAACCGTTATATTTTTTTGTCTCTAAAATAGAAGAACGAATTTTCTCCAAACGGGGAGGCGTACCGATGGCCCCTTCTTCGCCCCAATAAATGATTTCGGATTTATTGTCGCTGTAACGCAAATAATCTTTCGGATGATGATACAAATTATCGTGATAAACGCCCGGCCCTCCCGCATGATGCCGGTCATACCAACCCACATCGTAAAAGGTTGTATCGTAAGGCATCAGGTGCAATTTGAACCGGACATTCGGAACGCCTTCGGGATTGGCTCCGTTACAAGAATTATAGTTGATTTGGCGGGTAGGGTCTAATTCATGCGCCATCCGCATTTCCCGGTAATCTTCGGCTTGCGGATCAGCCCCGCGCTCGTTATGCAAATTGTAAATCACCAAACTCGGATGATTGCGGTCACGAACAATCATTCGCGCCAGCTTTTCGTTGCGGTAATTCATATAAAAACGCGCTTTCGGGTCGCCGCTTTCCTGCCGGTCGGCCGGATATTGATTGCCGCCGGGTTCTTCCCAAAACAGCAAACCCAATTCATCCGCATCATCCAGCACATTCTTCTGTCCAATGGCCCGGTGAAAGCTCAACATATTCAATCCGAGACGTTTAGCCGCCAAAATTTGCTTGCGGGCATATTCATCGGTCGGCGCAATACCGTTATCGGGCCAATATCCCCACGAAATGGCGCTACGCAAAACGATCCGTTTCCCGTTCAGATAAAATTGCCGGTCACCGTTCACCGTGCGCACTTCAAACCAACGAAACCCGAAACGTTCGCTCAGTTCATCACCGTCTACAAAAACGTTGAGTTGATACAAATTCGGTTCGTCCACGCTCCAAAGTTTAGCGTCGGGAACTTTTATTTTACAGGTATACAGGCTTTTGCCTTGCGGGATAACGGAAATCATCCGCTCTTCGGCATACACTTTTTTGCCGCTGTCATATTCGCAAATTTCCAACCGTAATTTTTTATTTTGAGCATCGCCTCCCAACCCGTTTTCGACAATTATTTCCGTTTCTATTTCACGCGGATCGGGGCAATTTTTGATAAAAACACTGCTTGTGTACAATTTTTCGGTTGCCTGTAACGTAACCGGTCCCGTAATCCCGCCGAAGCCGTGGGAAGGATTCGTATCATAATCGCCCCAAGTGTACACCTGAGAATCTTTCCAGTTAAAATTACCGTTGGGATCGGTAATCCGGAAAGCAATTTCGTTTTCGGCACCTGTCGTCAGACAATCGGTGAGATCAACATCGAATGGGGTACTATTCACCACATCATAGCCTACGAGTTTGCGGTTGACGAATATTTCCGCCCGGAAACGGACGCCTGCCACTTGCATAACCATCCGTTTTCCCTCCCATTCGCGGGGAATAAAAACTTTAGCAGTGAACCACGATACGCCGAGATAATTGCCTGTTACACCGAAAGTTTGTCCGTTCCATCCCCAAAAATATTCTTCTACCGTAGCGGGAAGCGGTATTTTCGAAGTATCGGGACGATTAAAAACGACATCCCAGCCTTGCGTAGGCGAATGAACCGACAAAGCGCTCACATCAGCCGGAGGCAGAAACAACACATCGTTTTTCCATTGAGCCTCAGGGTCGAGAGTGATATTCCACACGGGTTGCGACATATCTATATTCATTCGTTCCCGAGTTGAAGCATCAAAAATGATAAAGAATGTCAAAATCAAGCAGACACTATTTTTCATCAGAAAGTATTTATTAAAAATCATTGTTGCGGTAATCCATAACCGTTTGTTACTTGTCCGTTCTTATTTCTCAAATAAAATACTTGTCATAATAAACGGTGCGACGGCCTTCGGATCATTGTCCCGCACCGGTTCCGAGATATAATATTCGTATGTTCCGCTGCGGTAAAGCGTTCCGCCCAATCCGGCAACGGCACAGCCATCCGTTACGGAAATCGTTCCGTCGGGATTTTGTTTGATAAACCGGCGGATAAAATTTTTGTACGCTTTTTCCGATTTTTTCCGGAAATTTTTATCCAGATACCCTTTGTCGGCACCTTTTTTCCATGCATAGATAAACATGATCGAACCGGACGATTCCAAATAATTCCCCTTCTCCCCTACCCGATCCGTCACTTGATACCACATTCCCGTTTTCGGATCTTGAAATTTTTGCAGCGACGCGGATAAATTTCGAAAAATTTTGATGATTTCGGGACGTTTCGGATGATCTTTCGGCAAATAATCCAGCACATCAACCATGGCCATCATATACCAGCCGATGCTTCTCGACCAGAAATTCGGCGATTGACCGGTTTGCGGATCGGCCCATTGTTGCGTTTTGCTTTCGTCCCAACCGTGATAATACAAACCCGTTTTCGGATCATACGCATGCTTGGCCACCGTCGTTATTTGCAATGCGACCTCATCAAACAAGGCCGGCTCGTCAAATACCGACGCATATTGCGCCAAGAACGGACAAACCATATAAAGCCCGTCCAACCACATTTGGTACGGATACACTTTTTTATGCCAAAATCCGCCTTCGGACGTTCTCGGATGCGTTTTCATCTGTTCCCGGAGAAGCTCCAAGGCCCTTTTATACTTTTCATGCTTGGTATAATCATAGATCGGGAATAATATTTTTCCGGTATTCAACCGATCGACATTATATTCCGATAATTCATACGTTTTGATTTCGCCGTTTTCCAAAATCATCGAATCGGTGTATGCTTCGGCATAATCAAAATATTTTTTGTCACCCGTTTTTTGCCAAACCTGCAAAATCGATTGCAATTCCAATCCGTGGCAATAATTCCATTTCGGCTGCTTGGAAAAATCAAGCATCCACGCTTCGGGGTTGCGTTTTATTTCGGAATCGGCCATCCGGACATAATATTTCGATTCCGCATAAACTGCAAAAACAGGCATAAGAATAAAAGTAATCACGATCAGCTTCGTTTTCATATTTAAAGGTATAATATAAATTTAGTTTAAATTTTTAGGCATGAGGAATAAATAAATTAACGACTATCGGATGCTATATCCGGTTATCCACGCAGGTGAAATGTAAAAAAATATATTAATATTAAAAATATTCATTCATTTTTGTCCCGCAGGGGACATTATATTGGTAGGGAAAAACACCGACCATTCACCCTCTATTTCGTCAAGGACAAAATGTTTTCCTTCCCCCATTACGTCCCTGACGGGTTTCTACCAATATTTTGTCCCTGACGGGACGGAAAACAACATTTTTTAGAGCATAATTTTTAAATAACGAATATCACATTTTTATATTCCATCGGCGGAATAAGCAGATATAACATTCGACAATCATTTTATTTATTAATAATGATTAAAAGTTAATGCAAAAACAATCTTTTCATATTTAAATGCATGGTAAAAATTCAGGTATTATTAATCTTATATAGATTTAAAATAAAAAACCTTATTTTCTAAAAGCCCCCTTAGTAGCTTAGCAGTCGATACCATGTTAAGCGGTCTCACCCTTATTTCCCTTTATTTTATACAATAAATGTCAATAAAAATCCCTGAAATAAGCGAATAAGGGCAGAGATTAAATATATTCCCGTGCTACTAAGGGAATTACAAAAATAAGGGTTGCCTATATCTGTTTAACAATGTAAAAATTTAGTTTATGTTTTTAACGATTACCGGCTCTTGAAGCCGGTTCTTGAGACAAAAACGTATATACCCCTCCCGCTTCCGTCGGAATATCATATATCGGAACATCCGGTTGATTATCCGCGGATAAACGGGCCGAAGCGGAAATCAACGGCTTCCGGATCTGTTGTGTTTTAAAAAATTCATTCGAATTTTCATTGTCGGCCGATTTCAATTTTTCACCGTTCATAAACAAAGCATCTGCGGTTCTCAAGCGAAGATTTCCGCCCAGATTCGATTGAATGACAACTTTTTCTATTTTATTGTTTTTCCAAGTCATTTCCAGCATTTCAAATCCGCCCCGGCAACGCAATCCTTTTACCGTACCGGACTTCCACACATCGGGCAAAGCCGGCAATAAATGAATGGCGCCGGCATGGCTTTGCACCAGCATTTCGGCAATTCCGGCAGTACATCCGAAATTTCCGTCGATTTGAAACGGCGGATGCGCATCAAACAAATTGGGGTATGTGCCGCCGTTTTGTCCCTGTTCTTCCGTTGTCGGTTTGATCTGATCCATAATCAACTGATAAGCATGATTCCCGTCGAGCAGCCGCGCCCACAAACAAACTTTCCACCCCATCGACCAACCGGTGGAAGCGTCACCCCTCTGAATCAATGAATTTTTGGCGGCATCGAATAACAACGGCGTTTCATAAGACGAAATCTGACTGCCGGGAAACAATCCCCACAAATGAGAAACATGGCGATGCCGGTCTTTCGGATTATCCCAATCTTCCTGCCATTCTTGCAATTGACCATATTTTCCGACCTGCATCGGCGGTAATTGTTCCTTCAAATTCCGGAAACCGGAAACGACATCGGAATCCCTATTCAATACTTCCGCAGCCCGAATGGTATTGTCGAAAAGGTCGAACACCATTTGATTATCCATGGTACAACCGGCGTATACGGCGGCATTGATGTCTTTATTGACGGCCGGAATATTTTCGGGCGACGAAGAGGGTGACACCACCAACCATCCGTTCCCGGAATCTTTTACCAAAAAGTCGGCAAAAAATTCGCACGCGCCTTTCATGATCGGATAAACTTCCGCCAAATATTTTTTATCGCCGGAAAACAAATACCGATCCCACAAATGCCGGCAAAACCACGCATTACTTGTCGGCCAAATTCCGTAACGAGGCCCGTCAACAGCGCCGGTCGACCGCCAAATATCCGTATTGTGATGCAACGCCCATCCCCGGCAACCATACATTTGCGCGGTTTCTTTGCCGGTTTCGGAAACATCTTTGATCAATTGCAAAAAAGGCTCATGCATTTCAGGTAAAGCCGTCACTTCCGCCGGCCAGTAATTCATTTCGGTATTGATATTTACCGTATATTTTCCGTCCCACGGAGCCCGCAATTGATAATTCCAAATCCCCTGCAAATTAGCCGCCTGTCCTCCGGGTTGAGAACAACAAATCAACAGATAACGTCCGAATTGGAAATATAAAGCCGCCAACCCCGGATCAAACGTCGAGGCAAATTCCTTTACACGCACATCCGTCGGTTTGCCGGCCTGATCGCCGGTTCCCAAATCAAGGGAAACCCGATCGAAAAAGCGACGATAAAAAGCGGTATGATCGGCCAATGTTTTTTCATACGATTTTTTTCCGCCCGATTGCATATCTTTTTCCGCCCAGGACAACGCATCGCCGGAAACATTTTTATAGTCGACAAAGTTGGTTCCGACAGAGATGTAAATCGTTACCGCATCCGCATTTTTCACGGAAATAACCGAATCGGAAATTTGCGTCCGGGTTCCTCCGTCGTTTACGATTTTGGTTAATGCCGTAAATTGTACTTTACCCTCAATCCCTTCGTGACTTAACGTTGTTGCCTTCATCCTCAACATATTCTTGTAAACGGAAAAAACAGCCTGCCGGTAAGGGGTCTTATATCTAGCGTCAAACGATATTTTTCCTTTTTGAGAGGCAGTCAGTTTGACAACAACCACTTGTCCGGTAAACGAAGTAAAAATTTCCCGTTTATAATCCACTCCGTCAACCGTATATTTTGTCATGGCCACAGCCTTTTGAATATCCAACTCCCGATAATAATTTTTATAATGATCCTGCCCTTTAAAATCAAGCAACAAGCTTCCGGCCGTTTGATAAGGCATACCGTTCGCACCGGTCGAACTGATTGTTTTGCCGCACAACTCCTGTGCTTCGGCATATTTTTTATCGAAAATCAGCCGGCGAATTTCGGGCAGCGCCTCTTTCGCCAACGGATTCGTATTGTTGTACGGGCTTCCGCCCCAAATCGTTTCTTCGTTCAATTGAATTTCTTCACAACCGGGACGCCCGAACACCATGGCGCCCAATCTTCCGTTGCCCAAAGGCAGAGCTTCCACCCATAAATCGGCGGGTTTATCATACCAAAGTTTTAAAGATTGTTCTTGAGCGAAAGAAAAACCGGCGATTAAAAACAACCCGATAATAAAAATGTATTTTTTCATGCGAAATTGAAATAATCATAACAGAATCTCGGATTGAATATTATCCTCCTGAAAATTGAAAATAGTTCAATCCCTGATTCTTATTATTTGATAAAGGCATGAGAATAAATAAGTTATAATGTTTTTAAAACATATTTCAAGACGTACCCTTTCCGACCTACCCACTATCGTGCAGTCCGTAGGACTGAAGCCCGGATAACCTTAAGTTTCACGCCTGCGGCGTGTTACCGATTTTAAAAATTTTACACTTTTTTTCATCCACTTTTTACCTCGCAAATTTTTGTTGCCCGGTAATGAAAAACAATTGTAAGTTATTTATAATGATTATCGGATGTTATACCCGGCTATCCCCGCAGGTGGAATGTAAAAAATGTGTCAAAAATATTCGTTCTTTTTTGTCCCGTCAGGGACGTTATATTGGTAGAAAAACGCCATTCCTTCACTCCTTGTCCCGCCGGGGACAACATGTTTTCCTTTCCGCATTACGTCCCTGACGGGACTTT